>Ga0163216_100122_pt1 | contig 208166 bp, 199 predicted proteins | sample SynspAceP_FD_167610 | JGI IMG/M metagenome (GOLD analysis project Ga0163216, IMG submission 167610) | Saline lake microbial communities from Ace Lake in Antarctica - Synechococcus sp. Ace-P (Illumina Assembly) | ecosystem: Environmental > Aquatic > Non-marine Saline and Alkaline > Saline ...
TCGTCTGTTGCACACAAACGGAATATAATTCCAAGAAAGTCATTAAATTACCAAACACCGCTGGAAGTTTTTATGAGTTACATGGATGAAGATATTTTGTATAGCTTAATTTGACAAATCAGATATAATAAAAAAAAATTTACACTACAAGAAAAAGAACAGCTAAATTTTTTTTTCTCTTTGTAAATACGGGCTTGTTTCGGAATTAGAGCAAATAAATCCAAAATTTAATAAAAGTAAAATAAAAAAATATTTATTAATGAACAGTATTAAAAATCCATGTCTTACCTCTTGCCCAGGACATAGTCATAGGCACAAATATCTAAGTAAGCATAATAAGCTAGTCATAACCAATCATGATCAACAAATACAAACTAACCTAAACACAAGCAAAAATCTTAAACCTATAATTCCAAACAATCCCGGTATAATAATTTTTGACGAAGCACATAGTTTAAAAGAAAATTTTCTTGGTCGATTAGAAGTTTCTTTGAGTTATGAGTCCCTTGTAAATCTAAAGATTAATAAAAGAATAACTGAATATAAACAACTTCTAAAATCATTGAAAATTACAAAACAAGAATACGTTAAGTCTTCTCAACAAAGTAGTATGAGATATAAAATAAATGAAAAAGATTTAAAAATAATAAAATCGATCAAAGATATAATTGAAACTAATATGATAGAAAAGATGCAAAATAGAAGTTATCGTGATTATTCAAATGAAGATGATGAGCTAGAAAAAATGTTAAACCATTTAGGAGATTTTTTAAATGAACGTAAGAATACTTCGTGGATACAATTTGGAAAAAATATTGAAATGCATTATGTTTCAAACCATTTTAACGCTAAATTCAAAAAGTTTATAACAGACTTATCTAGACCTAATAAAATAATATTCATGTCTGGCACATTGACTTCTGGAGAACATACAAAAGAAATTAAAACTAATTGGGGATTGAACAAAGACCAGTACATCTATAAAAAATATCCTAATGTCTTTAATTTAAATAATCAAATGCTTGTTTATGCTCCAAAAAAGGTACCGCATCCTAGTAAGTATCCAGAAGAACATTTATCAGAAATAATAAAAAAGTTACCAGATATATTGAAATGGGCCCTATGTAAAGGAGATTTTAAAAAAGAGACCTTATGAAATACTCAATAAAAGCTGCTCCCTGTAATGGACAGGGGGCAGCTTTTTTAGATTCCATTGTCCACGTTCATTGTTGTAATAGTCCATATAATCATCCACAATTGCTCGCAGTTCTTCCAAATTCCTACAATCTTTATACTCTATTTCATCTTTCAAATGTCCAAAGAACGACTCTTGTGGAGCGTTATCCCAACAGTTCCCTCTTCTGGACATGGACTGCCTGAATAATCTTGTCGTGTATCTTTCAATGCCAAAATACCATTATCACGGTATCTTTTTCGCCATTTACCAGCGAATGATCTTATCCTGCTTTCACCAATCATTTCCGGATCAAATCCAGCTTCAATAAATAGCAGCTTAGCTGTTTTTAAGTTCAATGATTCTGAAACAAAGTGGCGCTTGAATTCATCGGAATAAGTAATGCTTTTCTCCGATACATTTTTAACATAAGGATTTGCTTTCGAAATTTGGATTTGTTCAAGTACAAACGTTAATTTCGACATTTAGCGTCTCATTTCTACATGAAATGTAATTGATCTGGATGATGGACTGGGCAGAAGTAACGCTACTTCAAATCTCACCCTAGTTCTCTTTATATTCAGTATACAAAAACAGACCCTATAGAGGGCACCTTTTTTTAGTGTCCATTCTATAGGGTCCATTTTAAAAAATGTCGGATGTCTATTTTAATTTTTTGGAAAGGTTAACTTTCATCTATTAATTAGTTTGTCTTGCTTTTCTTAATAGTTGAATTTGGCTATCCCGTCTTCCATTTCTCCGGCCAATTTTGCTAACATTTCACTAGCATTGGCTATTTCAAGCATGGTTGACATTTGTTCTTCAACAGATGCTGATGCCTCTTCTGTGCCAGCCGCATTTTCTTCAGAAATAGCTGACAGATTTTCTATTACTTCAATAATTTTCTCTTTTTTGTCTATCATTTTTTCTCCAGAACTATTTATTGATTCGATGACACTATTCATATCTGTAATTGCATTAGAGATACCATTAAATTTACTGTTTGTCTGCTCAACCTTTTGACTCTGGTGTTCTGAAATGACTGTCAGTTCTTTCATAGTTTTTACTGCTTGAGAGGTGTTTGTTTTTAAATCTGTGACGATTTCTCTAATCTCTTCAGTGAATCCATTTGACTGATCTGCCAGTTTTCTTATTTCTTCAGCAACAACCGCAAATCCCCTACCTGCATCTCCGGCTCTAGCTGCTTCTATTGCTGCATTAAGGGCCAGCAAATTCGTTTGTTCAGCTATATTTTTTATCATATTGCTCGCATTATCGATTTTCTGAGCACTTTCATCTGTATTCACTATTATATTCTGAATCTCTGAAGTTGAACTGATACTGGATTCCGTTGCTTCCATCAGCTCTTTCAGGCTAGTGGATCCTTCGTTTTTCAATCCGTCGACTTTTTTAGTTGATTTATTCAACTCTTTCAGATAATCTTCGTTGCTTTCAACTAACTGACCGAGTTCCTCAATTTGCTTGGAACCTTTTTCGGTATCAACTGCCTGGTCAGAAGCCCCTCTGGCTATTTCTTCAATGGCTCCAGCAACCTCATTGGCAGCTAATGCAGACTGTTCACTGGAAACATTAAGTTCACCGGACGAAGTGGCCAGTTGACTGGACGTGTCTGCTATTTTTTCAATAAATTGTTTAAGATTATCTATGATCTGTTGAAAAGATATTGCAAGTAAACCTATTTCATCTTTTCGTCTAACTAGACTCTCGGGAATATCTTCAGTTACGTCCAAATTCGCTAGTCTGTCAGCTGATTTCGTAACATTACCAAGTGATTTGCCTAAACTGTTTGCAAATGTGTATAATATTACAACTGCCAATATTAAAAATAGAAGGATACTGATACTTGTATATCTGAGCACGCTGAATGCACCTTCGTTGAAATCACTCTCATAACTACCAGCAGTAACTACCCAGTCCCAGTTTGGATCGAGTTTATTATAGACGATTTTCGTACCAATAGTCTCACTATTGGGTAAATACCAATCAAATTGTGTAAATCCCCCACCATTATTAGCCATCTCTATGCTATCCTGGACAGGAAAATTTCCGTTCCCTGCTTTGTCTTCTACGCTCCAGACGTTCTCTCCTTCCAGAGTGGGATGAGCGATTTCTTCTCCGTCTTGGCTAAAGACAATCATGTACCCATTTTCTCCCAAATCAAAAGGTGTGTTGATAGGACGAGTACCATCCTCTAATTGTTCTCCGAGCATGTATTCTTTAACACTCTCCTGTGCTTCCTCCAGCTCAAGCGTTCCGTTTTCAACTTCTTGGTTAGCTAAATCTATCATTTGGACGGACGTTTCAACTGCGTTTTGAAGAATCGTTTCTCCTTTTATATCCAGCTGGTTTTTTGCAATAGTATATCCTATAAAACCAATAGATACATTTGATATGACGAGTAAAACTATTGTAATTAATAAAATTTTTCCTTTGATCGAGTATTTAAATTTTGTCATCTGCTATCCTCCAAATTAGTACTGCTGAATGTCATATTAATTAAAAATCATATATTTTATAATAATTCTTATGTATGTTGGCTTGTCAAACAAACTATCCTCTCTTTTACAAAGTGATTTTGTATTAATATTTCATGGTCAGTCAAATACTATGGCTTATATGACTACTATACTAGTATCGGTGATTATAACCCATAATTAATAGTATAATTCTAATTTAATCACTGGGCATTGTCTGCGGTTTAGTGTAAGTGATAAATAGTAGGATAAAAAACAGGCCTCTCTATATTAAGAGAAGCCCGCAATATCAGAATAAGTTTGTAGAAGTAAAATTGATTTATAAAGTGTCCTCGACATAAAATTATGTTAGGGTCATTTTATGCCTTATAAAGATAATAGAAAGTTCTTTCCATAAAATGAATGAAAAGACAGGTGCTAAGATGAAAAAAAGAAATAAAGTATTAAAAACTTTATTAATACTTCTTATTTTACTTATATGTACTCCCGTAATTTTGTATTTAGCTTATAATTAAGCAGTTATACAAAGCAAGGTAGACTAAAAAGCAGTTTATGATGTGAATTTGAGATACTATTTTTAAACATCTAATAAAATAAGGAGTTTTTTTGTGGGTGCAGGTTTATCAATTTTTTGTTTTCTTATGATTATTATAGCTGTAACAAAAATATAGAAAATAAGCTTGAAATTAATAAAATATTTTTATACAAATACATGAAATGAGATAGAATCATGTCTCTAGAACCTTGTTAATTCAAGGTTCTTTTTATTTAGTGAACACATAATTTTGTACGTACATATGTATCAAAAATAATTGTTTTTGATACAGTTTTTTATTTATCTATTAAATAAAACTGTTAATTCTAAATAACAACACAAATGACGCCTAAATACACTATAAAAATTGTATTTAGACGTCATTTATTTAGTAAACTTAAGTTCTTTTTTGACAATAAAAATTCTTCAGTTAATTTTACTCTTTAGAAATTGATTTACGCTCACTTTTGAAAATACTCCAAGAACGCTTGAACGTTTTCAACAAGTTTGTATCTGAGTATACGAGTACGTTTGAACGGTAAAGGATTAAGGAAATCCAAGTCGTCAATACAGTGAATGAAAGGGTTGCAACCAATGAAATCCCTATACCAGTTGAAGATATATTTTCTGCTGCAATTCTAAAAGGCATGATAAATGGGGTGAAAAGTGGGACGAAAGATAAAATTTCCACTATTAAATGATCCGGATTAACAAAAGCAAACATTCCACCGTAAAATCCCGCGACTGCAATAAACGCTACTGGTGAGACAGCTTTATTGACATCTTCTATCTTCGTAACAAGCGAACCAAAGAAAGCAGCAAGTACGACGTAAAGAAAAATACCCAATAAAAATAAAACGATAGAAATTCCGATAAAGGAAGCAGTAAGTTCACTTAAATCAACAAACGAAAGAACGTCCTTGATGAAATCTATCTTTTTCAACTGGGTGAAAGCAATAATAGCTATCACAGCGTATGCCATAATTTGTGTTAGACAAACTAGTAAAATCCCAACAAGTTTACCGAAAAAGTGAGTTGTACTGGAAACACTAGAAAGAATAACTTCCATGATACGAGTCCCTTTTTCTGAGGCAATTTCTTGTGCAATAATAGAAGAATACGTTGTAATAAAAATAAAAATGGCGATACTGATAAGATAGGCAGCTCCGTTTCTAACGAGAGAGCCCGTTAAGTCGGAATCATCTTCCGTCTCTATGACACCTTTTTCTATACTGACTATAGATTCAGAAAACTGGATAGGAGACGTGATTGCTCCGATTTCTTGCTCGGAGAGCGCTAATTCTCGTCCTTTTAATTGCGTTTGATAACTGGTTAGTAAAGATCTCAATATTTCAGCATTTGGCGTACCTTGCATATCTGTACTTACATATTCGCCTTCTACAAAATTATCGTTAACTTGAATAGTTGCATACCCTTCAATTTCTTCGTTTCCCAGCGCTTTTTTTGCATCTGCTATGGATTGAATATCTTCATCAATTGTTAGACCTTCTTTTTTAGAAGAGAGTAGGGCCATAACTTGGTCATTTTCAGTAATGACAGCAATAGGTAAAGATTCATCTTCAGAGTTACTGACAAAATAACCTATTCCTAGTCCAATACCTAAAATAATTAAGGGAGCTATAATCATAACCACAAAGCCAATGGATTGGACATTTTTACGATAAGATTCTTTTAAAATAACCCAGAATTTATTCATTAAACTCACCAGCTTTCATTCTAAATATTTCCTCCAGAGAGGGTGGTTGCTGATCAAAAGTTGTAATATAACCATCTTGAGTGACACGTTTAAAAATATCTTTTCCATATTCAGCGGAGGTTAGCGTTAGGGTATATGTTTGTTCACCTGTTTGTTTTACATTTTGTACTCCTGGCATATCTTCTAAAACTTTTTTTTCTAATGGAGTTTCTAAGTATAGTTTTGTTCGTCCGAATTGTTCTCGTATATCTTGAACAGTCCCATTTAAGACAACTTCTCCATCACGTAACATAACTAGGTGGTCACACAATTCTTCTACGTTATTCATATTATGACTAGAAAAAATAATACTAGCTCCTCGTTCTTTTGCTTCCATAATACCTTTTTCAAGTAAATCAGCGTTTACTGGATCAAGGCCACTGAATGGTTCGTCAAGGATAATGAGCTTTGGATCATGAATTAATGTAGAGATTAATTGAATCTTTTGTTGATTCCCTTTGGATAACGTTTTCACTTTATCTGTTTTCTTTCCTTTTACCTTAAACTTATCCATCCACTCGTCTATATGGGGTTCAATATCTTTTTTACTTTTTCCTCTTAATTGTGCAAAATACAATAATTGCTTTTCAATAGTAACTTTAGGATAGAGTCCTCTTTCCTCTGGCAAATAGCCTACTTGATTGTATTCGGATCTACTCAATGGTTTATTATCCCAAAGCACTTCCCCTTGATCTGGGTGTAGTAAATCAAGAATGAGACGAAAGGTTGTGGTCTTTCCGGATCCGTTTTGTCCAATCAATCCTAGGATAGTTCCTCCAGGAACAGTGAAATTAACGGCATCAACGGCTGTAAGTTCGCCAAATGTCTTCTTTAAATTTTTTACTTCTAGCATTGCTTCTCCTCCTTAGAAATAGTTTATAAAAATAAAGTACCTATTTAATACTAACATGGATAGATAGACAAAAGGTTCTTATATGATAATTTCAAAAACTAGCACTTAACCAGTAAGTTATTATTTAGATTGGCCATATTTTCTAGCAAAGTATTGCCAATCCAGATCCTTGATTTAACATAACACTTTTTTTAAAAATATTAGAAGTAAAGAGATTTAGAGATATCTATCAATACGATATAATAAATACTATTAAAAAAATATGGAAAGAAGGTTATAAATTGAATAATTCTTCTGGAAAAGAAAGTAACCCTTTAAATAGTTTGGGTAAAAAAATAAAGAATCACCACAATGACTTAATAAAGAGAGTTAAAAGGAACTGGACAAACAGAAAACGGATTTTTTATGGCGCTACTTTGTCCTTGTAATCAAGGAGATATGGAGAGCGTTCCATTAAAACTTTAGCAATAATTATAAGCAACAAAAAGGAAATATAATGGATACAGTTTTATTAAAGCAATCTGCTGCTACAATAGGATACAAATTTTATGTAGATGGTTAGGAAAACTAACTGTCTACATTAAAAATGTAGACAGTTAGCATCAGAGAAAATGTTTAACTATTAATAGTGTCTTTTTACGATTGTCTTTTTTAACTTTTAGTACTAGTTTTTATATTAAAACTATCACTATTGCTTAGACCCCTCAACAAGGACTTCTTTATTGTTATGCATAAAAATCAAATCTTCACCTGATATTAATTCATAAACCGTTTGTTGTTCAGTTAATATAACCTTAAACCAACTATCCTTAAAATGAATTTTAAAGCTCAACTCTTTCCATTCTTTAGGTAACCGGGGAGAAAAAGTTAACTTATCTTCCTGTATTGCCATTCCTGCAAATCCATATACCATACTCATCCAAGTTCCGCCCATGTTAGCAGCATGAATGCCATCTTTTGTGTTTCCCTGTTGATCAGTAAGATCCATCAAAGCAGTATCCATAAAGTAACGATACGCTTTTTCTTTCTCGCCTATTTCACTTGCCATCATGCCGAAAACAGATCTAGATAGAGAAGAATCATGGGTTGTGATAGCTTCATAATAATGGTAATCCCGTGTTTTTTGTTCTTGCGAAATTTGTTTAGAGTGCAACAATTGGGCTAATACCACATCTGCTTGTTTGTTGACTTGGTAACGATAAATCATTAATGGATGATAATGCTGTAACAAAGGATATTTTTCTTTGGGTGTATTTTCAAAGTCCCATACCGTTTTATCGAAAAATGTATCGTCTTGTTTCGTTAATTGTTTTTCTTCGTCAAAAGGTAAATTCATATTTTTTGCAGCATTTTCCCAAAGTTGAATCTCATTTTTTTCAACAGCTATTGTTTTGGTTTTTTCAATTAATCCTTCTTTTGGTAGACTTAATACTTCTTTGGCTAATTTAACAGCGTATTCTAAATTTGTTTTTACCATACGATTAGTGTAGTAATTATTATTAACAAGAGCGGTATATTCATCCGGACCAGTTACGCCATTAATACAAAACGTGTTCTCTTTTCCAGGAATGTAATCCCCAAACTCCATCCAAAAACGAGCCGTTTCAACTAAAATTTCAAATCCTTCATGGTATCTAAAATCCTTATCATTTGTAGCTTCTAGATAGAGCTTTACTCCATAGGCAATATCAGCATTAATATGAAACTGTGCAGTCCCTGCTGGATAATAAGCACTACATTCTTCTCCATTGATTGTTCGCCATGGGAATAAGACGCCTTGTTCTACTCCCATTTCTCTAGCTCGATTTCTTGCTTTTTCTAAAATAGAATAACGGTATAAGAGCAACGACTTGGCAGTTTTAGGTTGAGTATAAACAAAAAAGGGAAGCATGTACATTTCTGTATCCCAGAAATAATGTCCTTCATACCCGTCACCAGTTAGTCCTTTAGCTGGAATATTAGTTAACCCATCACGTCCCGCTGCTTGATTTAAATGAAACAAATTAAAACGTAGTCCTTTTTGCAATAAATCGTCGCCTTTAATTTGAATATCGCTTTGCTCCCAAAAAGAATCCATCGTTTTCAAATGCTTCTCTTTAAGTTTTTTATAGCCTATTTTTTCTACTTCTTGTAACGTCTCTCCTAATTGTTTAGTACTAGTTTGATCTTGTTCAGACTCAGAATAAAATGAACTATACCCGGTTAAAATCTCAATTCTTTCCGTTTTTCCTTCAGTACCTTTTATAGTAAGTTCATTTATAATCTTTTCATCTGTCTTTATGCAGCGGATTTTTTTGTTGGATGATGAGATATTAACTTTTTGTCCCACGACTACTCGTAAGTTGCTTTTTTTTGTCACTAAAACTAAACATGCTTGATTTTCTTCATAAGCTAAATGAGTACGAAAATCACGTTTTTCACGTTTAATTACTCGAGGATCATCTATTAAAGTCTCGACAGTAGATGGCAAGCTTACCTGGCCATCTAAACAGGTTTTAAATGTCAGTTCTCCATTAAAATTTACCGGTGTTAATTGATAAGAAACGGCTAATATTTCGGGAATATCATAAGAAATAAATCGTTCGATAGCTACATCGATTACTTTTCCATCTGAACTTTCCCATGTAAAAGAACGTTTAAGAATCCCTTCTTTCATATTTAAGACGCGCTTGTGTTTTGATACAGTACCTGTTTCTAACTGAAACCACTCTCCATCAATTGCAAAACTCATTTCTTTTCCATTAGGAATCTGGCAAATAGTTTGGGCATTTTCAGCATATCCATAGGCTGTTTCCCCATAAACAATAGGCGTTGTTTCAAAAAAACCGTTTGCATAGGTCCCTTCATTTGTTGTGAATGTTTTGTTTAAAAAACCTTCTTCTAAACTGCCTCGCGTTCCAATGTGTCCATTTCCTAGCGAAAAAAGAGTTTCATTGTGTCTTATTAGGTCAGGCTCTATAGTTTCTTCCCAAATTTCCCATTCTGTTCCTTTCAGTAACTGGTCCATTTATTTTCTCCTTCTTTTACCCGTATTTTTAATTAAACGTAATCTGATTTATTCATCTATTGCCTATTTAATTTAGTAACTACGTATCGCTACAAAAAGTCTTTAGTCCTTATTAGAAGAACCCTATTTTTTTATACAAAACGTTTCATAAGGTTCCAAATACAAGTCACTTAAATCATAAGATTTTCTTGTACTATTTGAAATAATTGGTTGACTTTTGTCTGATTGGGCACTTAACGATAAGCTAGTTGGTTCTTCAGAAAAGTTTGCAACAACTAGCCACGTCTCATTTTGATACGTCCTTTCATATGCAAAAATCGTTGGATGATTAGGTAACAGCAACTTGAAATCACCAAATACAAGTGATGGATTTTCTTTACGTAGTTTAATCAATTGCTGATACGTATAAAAAATAGAATTTTTGTCTTCTAAAGCTTGTTTGACATTAATTCCATTGTAATTTGGGTTTACTGAGAGCCAAGGTATACCAGTAGTAAAATCAGCCTGTTGGGTATTATCCCATTGCATCGGTCTACGAGCATTGTCTCGTCCTTTTGTGTTGATTGATTTTATTATCTCTTCTTTATCATGAACCAATTCTAGACGTTCACGGTATAAATTAATCGTCTCGATATCGCTTGCTTCCGAAATATCTTCGATTGGCTGATTAGTCATTCCAATTTCTTCACCTTGATAAATATAGGGGGTTCCTTTCATAAAATGAAGTAAAATTGCAAACATTTTAGCGCTTTCTACTCGATAATTTTGATCGTTTCCCCACCGTGAAACAATTCTAGGTGTATCATGATTGTTCCAAAACAAGCTGTTCCACCCGGAGTCACCAAGCTCTACTTGCCATTTAGCTAAGACTTTTTTTAATTCTACTAAATTAAGAGGCTTCAAGTCCCATTTACTTTTTCCTGGTTGCTCATCTAGGCTTATATGTTCAAATTGAAAAATCATTGATAATTCATTTCTTTTTGGATCAGAAAATTTCTTACCGCTATCAATTGTAGCACCCCATGTTTCGCCCACTGTCATTACGTCATACTGACTGATTGTTTCTTGGTTCATTTCTTGAATAAACTCGTGCAGTCGTGGTCCGTTATTTGTAACGTTATTATCTAAGTCTTTGCTAATCTGATCGATAACATCCATGCGGAATCCACCAATTCCCTTGTCTAACCAAAAATTCATCATTTCATAGATATCTTTTCTCACAGCTGGGTTTTCCCAATTCAGATCTGGCTGCTTTTTGCTAAACATGTGCAAGTAATATTGTCCGCTTGCTTCATCAAACTCCCAAGCAGAACCGCTAAAAGATGAGGTTAATTCACTTGGTCTTTTTCCATCAACGGGATCTCGCCAGATATAATATTCACGGTATTCGTTGTCTCTACTTTGTTTTGATTCTACAAACCAGTTATGTTCATCTGATGTGTGATTGACTACTAAATCCATTATAATATGGATTCCCTTTTTCCTAGCTTTTTCTATCAACTCATCCATGTCTTTCATCGTTCCGAACTCAGCGTTGATGGCTTGATAATCACTAATATCATAGCCATTGTCATCGTTTGGAGATTGGTAAACAGGACTAAGCCATATAGCATTAATCCCTAATAACTCTAAATAATCCAACCGTTTGATAATCCCTTGCACATCACCTATTCCGTCTCCATTAGAGTCTTGGAAACTCCTTGGATAGATTTGATAGACTACTGCATTCTGCCACCATTTCATACTTTAATTCCTCATTTCTTTAACTTTTTCTATTGTTTTCTTTTAAGGTTGGTTTATTTAATTGCACCCTGTGTAACCCCACTGATGATCCACTTTTGTGCAATGATATAAACAATTAGCATAGGTAAGCTAGCTAATAAATAAGACGAAAATGCCAAAGTATAATTTGTACTAAATTGAGATTCAAAAATATATTGAGTTAAAGGGATTGTTGCCATATCACTGTTCCCACTCAAAATGACTAATGGCAACATGTTTATAGAGCATGGAACAAACATTGCGCTAATGATGTAATCACCAATTAAAGTGAATCTATCACTTTAACGCTCTTTCTTTCAATGATTTTAAATGGAAGATACACTTCTTTATTTATCAGTTCTTTTTCATCTATTTGATGGAATAACATTTCTGCAGCGGTGTATCCCATATCATACAAAGGCTGCTCAATTGTTGTCAACGGTGGGTAGACCATCTGTGATACTAAAATATTATCGTAACCAATTATAGATAACTCTTCAGGTATATTAATCTTTTTTTCATGTGCCGTTGCAATTGCTCCAGCAGCCATTTCATCACTAGCAGAAAAGATTGCGGTCATTTCCGGGAAATTTTCTAAAAGCGTTACAACATTCGATCTCCCATCTTCAAAGCTAAAGTTGTTCCCGACAATAATACGTTCCTCATTGTAGAATAGATGATGATCTTTCAATGCCTCTTTGTATCCTCTGATTCGTGGTTCTCCAGAAATCTTATCGTTAGGATCACCGCTGAGCATACCGATATTTTTATGGCCCTTGCCGATTAAATATTCTACAGCAGCATAGGAAGCTTGATAATCATCAACTTTTACGAAAGGCAGCTTGTATTTTTCTGAAAATGTAGATAATAATACGATAGGAATGTTTATTTTTTTGATGTATTTAATATTTTCATCCGTTAAATTTTCACTTGTAAAGATAATGCCATCTACTCTTTTTTCTTTTAATGTCTTTAAATACTCCATTGTTCTTTCTTGGTTAGAATAGGTGTAGCAAACGATAATGCTATACTTCCTTGACTGAGATAGATTTTCAATTCCATTCAGCAAATCGTGCGTAAGCATACTTGCAATATTTGGTACGATAACGCCAATAGTATTTGTCTTATTTGTGATTAAGCTACGAGCAATTTCATTAGTCTCATAATCTAATTCTTTCATAGCTTGTTGAACCTTTTGTTTTGTTTCTTCTGAAAAACCGGGCTTATTATTTATTACGCGAGAAACTGTCGCAATAGAGGTTTGCGCTTTCAAGGCAACATCACGAATGGTAACCATCTGTATTCACTTCCTATTCTATCTTTAATTAACCTCAACGTAAACGTTTACTCAAATTGATATTAACATAGTTTGTTAGCGTTTTCGATGTTTTTCTTATATTATTTCAAATTAATTATTAGAGTTATTAATAACTGTAAACTAAAATTTTAGATAACAGCAAAAATAGAACTACATACCTTAAACTATGTACCGACCTTTAGAAGTCAGGCTTAAAATTATAATACCCCGTTTTTTTATCTTAATACATGAAATTTATATAAAATTGTGTATCTAGAATCTTATTAAAATATTGTACATGAGATTGCATGTTCAAAAAAAATTGTGTTTTTTTCACTTGGAATTACAACTAATAGTACCCGTACATTTATACAAAAGTTAGAACATTATAATAAGCTTTGCTTGATACCTACGGATAGAGACAATGCTTTGGCATTAGCAAGAAATCTCGATGATGGTTTCCTTGCTATCTTTATCACCTTAAGTGGAAATACAGAAATTCTTATACAATGCGCTAATTTACTTAAGCAAAAAGGAATTAATATTATTTCTATAACGGGTTTAGAGAATAATTATATACACAAACAGACAATCATTCAGATTCCACTGCTGATATACAATCTAGACTATATATTGACTTCATGTTAGAAATAATTTTTAATTTTATTGCTATTTCAGACGAAATAAATAGCTAAAAATAAATACAGCCTTAGCACTTGGACTATTTTATTACCTTATCCTTTATTTTGTTATTCTTTAGATATTAGTTTTCCTATTTATTCCAGATAAAAAATCCGGACATTCTTAAATTTCTCTTACTGCATACTTTATCAATCCAGATCCAAAATCATAAAAATAGGGTGTTGGAAAGTTTACTTAAAATCCTTTCTTAGCTAAACTATGTATTTATTCTTAATCTTAAGTTAAGCGTTTTATTATTTGTATTCCAGGCTTTCAAAAAAAATGATTTTGAAAGATAAATTACCATAACCTTTTCGTCTGGAATCAGAAGACGGCTATAGCCAACTAATTTCGAAAGCGATTACCAAAATAAAAATAATATCTTATAATCTCCAGTCGATAAATTACTTTCAACTATATTTAATTCATTGTTCAGTTGGAGAAAACTAGTTCTAAAAAGTTAACCTGAAAGTACTAAAAAAAATCATACAAACATATACATGTATATGTTTGTATGACCTTTCAAAACTAATAAAATGATCAAAAAATTTATTTTGATTTAATAGATATTTATAAACTGAATGCATTCAATGCCTGCTAACTGTCTATTTTGGGTAGACTCAATTTAGGCACTATGGAAATAAATAAATTACAACAAGATAGATTAATTTAGTTGTACATTTACTGACTCTTTAAAAAAGTATTAGTATGAATTTTTTTTAAAAAGGCTACTCAAATGATTGCTAAATAAAATCGGGTTTAAGTATAAAAGAAACACTAGAATTAACGTCCATTCAATTTCTACTGTACGCACAATAAACATACTAATAACCGCAAATAAGATATCTAAACTACAGCTTAAATAGACTGACGATTTTAGAACTGTTTGTTTTTCTTTAGTTAACTCTTCAAATCCATTAAAACCTAAAGGAATAAAAGTCCAATCTTGAATAATTTTTGAAGAGTAATGACCTTTAGATAGTTTAATCATAGCGGTTAATTTAATCAAAATAAAAAAAGACATAAAGGCAATTAATATGTAATACTTCATAAAAAAACTCCTTTCAAATCTATTCTTTATTATGACATAAATTATTTCTCTAAAATATCTCAATACATGAAATGACATATAATGGTGTATTAATAAACTTTGATTTAATAAGGTTGTTTTTTTATTTCTTTAGTTTCTCTTCATGATCCACGTGAAGTGTGGTCTATGCAAGGCTAAAACCTGGCCAGCTTTCAGCTGAGACAAGTGGGAAACCGTCACTTATAAGACCTTAAAATCATTTGGCTTTTAGCAAGCCGATCAAACTCTTTTCGCTGGAATTCCGTTCCTTTTCGTTCCAAAAGTTTGGTGGCATGTATTGTGCTGCTTATTCTCATAGCTGCACAACACTTTGAAACAGTGCATCAGTACCGATTCATAAAAAAAGCCACCCCTACAGCGAATAGGAGTGATTTTCTTTTTATTCAATTTTATAACGTTTTATTCTTTTTAAAATGTTTGAGAGTTTATTTCTTTTTATTAGTGTGGTCTAATTTTATTAAATTCAAAAAATTTTAGAGTTAATTAATATCCATCTACTTCTTTTAATTCAAAATCAGAAGGAACCAAAACGGTATCAATCGCATGTACAACGCCGTTTGTTGCTTCAATATCGGTTGTACTTATTGCTGATTCATTCACCATGGGATCTCCCGATAAATCAAATGTTAATTCTTCTCCATTAACTGTTTCTGCTTTCATTCCATCTGTTAAATCAGCAGCTAAAACTTTTCCAGAAACAACATGATACGTAAGAATCTTATCTAAATCAGGCTGTGCGAGTAATTCTTCAGCTGTAATATCTAATTCACCTAACAGTTTTTCAAATGCAGCATTAGTCGGTGCAAATACTGTAAAAGGACCTTCGCCTTGAAGAGTTTCAACAAGTTCTGCTTCTTGAAGAGCAGATACTAAAATACTAAAGTCAGAATTACCTTGTGCAATACCAACAACATCTTCTTTAACTTCGACGGATTCTTCCATAGCTGGATCCTCATTCATTGGATCAGGATCCGTATTATCATCTGTTGCACATCCTGCTAACAATCCAATGGCTGCTAACGAAACTACACCTAATCGTAACTTCTTCAATAATTCTTTACTCATAATAAATTCACCCTCTCTTATAGTCTAAAATAAACTCTCAAACAATAGAGAATAAACTCATTCTCTACCTATATTCACACTCTAATTGAAAGGTTATTAGAAGTCAATTAATAGGTTTAAAAAGAGATTAACCTACTATTTATTGCGAATATAGGCGTTTTAAAATAGTTGAAGAGTATCTAAATGGAAAATCAGGTTATAGTTGCTCGCTAAAAAATATTATGTCCAAAATAGGTCTATTATTCAAAAGTGAGTAGATTAATAGCAACAATAAGGAGTAGATGGATTAAGATCAAAAATAAGTAATTGGCTATAAATTTAAGGCTTGTTGGCGCGAGATGGGTCTCGGCTCTTTTTTTCGAGCAAAACAAAAAAGTCCCCTTTGACTTTTTAAGCTATAGTGACCCCCAAAAGTCGAACTTTTCTCAAAAATCGAAATAAAAGACAAGTAAAAAGATGCCTAAAAAATATCATACAAATGGTTACCAAACGTATTACATTTGTCATACGCGACATCCTGCAAATCTTGATGTGACAATCTTTTAGAGAGAGGTAAGAAAACGTGTTTTTTCGACATCTAGGCGTCTGTTTTTATTTTTGAGATTCGTCAGGCACAGCCTGACACGTCAACATTTTGAAGCGTAGCTTAAAATAGGCAGGCGCCTGAATCTTTTTATGCTCTTATCATTTTTTTCATTAGTTCAGTTCATATTTATTATTTTCTAATATCAGTATGTTTACAAGAATATAGGCATTTGGAAGCCTACTTTTAAAGCACTCTCAAGCCTTGAAATCTCTTATACTTCATTTCATTTTATTAAATAAAATGAAATAATGAATTCCAACAATAATATCAGGTGTTTTATTCGTGTTTTTATTTATTTTCTGCTATTTTTAATAGAGAAATAATAAAAAGGAGATGTTTAGTTTATGGAAAGTAGCACACGCAATTTATTAGTCGGTTTAGGTGCTGCAGTAGCAGTAGGATCTGTTGTTTTATCTGCATCAAATAAAACTATGGCTAAAATAGAAGTATATGCTAATCGCCAAAAAGCGAAAAAATTTGTTAAAGATAGATTAAAAGGCAATGAAAAAGCTTTAGATATTGTTGAAAAGCTATCTGATGAACAGGTAACAAACATATTAAAAGTTGTTGATAAAGTTAGTGATTTAAAAGGACGATTTGGAACTCGTACGAGTCATTTAAAAGATGCAACGAGTGAGTTCAAAGATAAAGTAAAAGGAAAAAAATTCAATTAGAATAAGTAGTGTGACATAAAGTAATTCGAGTTTACTTTTTGGAGTACGTTCTAGAATGAAAATCTAGATATGCGAAAGAGGTTGGGACAAAAAGTCCCAATCTCTAATTTTAATCTGACATTAATTATCATGTAACTTTTACTTTTATTAGTTACAACAATTATTAATAGTTTGTTTCAAATACATGAAATGAGATACAAGCGTGTATCGAAAACCTTGTTTTTTGCGTTTTTCAATCATTTTAATTTCTCTTTAGCATTCAGGTAAAACGTGGTCTCTACGAGGCTAAAAAGGGTCATCTGAAGTAGGTACGAAAAATATCGGAATAGCGGACTACTTTTCCGTGCAGAACAATAAGAAACCTCTTTTCACCTTTTTGATAGGTTCTTTTTAACGATTCATGCATTTGTCATACGTTCTATTGTGTCAAACTGGATAGTATTAAAATTTGGGCTTTAATAAATAGAATATAAACCTCGTCTATTAATCAAATTAACATAATCTAGTGGTATTACTCTAGTTTTTCAGCTTCAATTCTACATACTATTTATATCCCCTAAAGCGATCGTTTATAATGTTTTTTCTTTTAATTCCATTATCTTTAAGCTTGATTCTAATTTCCTTTACCATATTTGGATTACCCGATATAAAGTATAATGAATTATTTTTATGTTTCTTTATATAGTCTAATATATTTTCTTCCAAATCTTTTCTATCTTTTAAATATATAATATTCATTTTAGGATTGTTATTACTTATTTTGTCTAATTCATCTTTAAACACATACTCCCTTTTGCTATCTATATAAAATAGCTTTACCTTTCCTTTTCTATCTTTATATTCTAAATCTTTCAATATAGCTCTCATAGGCGTAATACCGATACCTCCAGCTATCATAGCAATACTTTTATTATCATTAGAAATGAAAAACCCTCCAAATGGACCTCTTAAAAAAATGCTCTCTCCAATTTCCATAGATTTTAGTTTAGCTTTAAATTCACTAGGATTTTCCCCTATTTTTGTACCTATGGTTATAATCTTTTCATATGGAGAAGATGCCACACTATACATTCTAGAATTCCCTCTATTTAACTTTTCACCTTTAAAATTAAATAGACCATGCTGTCCTGCTTTCCAACTCAGTGGTGATTTAGATTCAAATGAAAAAGAATACTTATCCGAGAATTCTTTTCTTTTATCAATGAGTTTTATTTCATTGTTTTTAAATAAACTTAATATACTCATTTTTAATCCCCCTTATATTAGTTCCAATAGTCTTTATGGTCTATCACATATTGTTTAAAACTAATCGGCTCTCTTCCTATTAACATTATAGCTGTATTTTTATATTTGTCTTCTATTAAGCTAATAGCTGCTGCTCTTGCTCTATCTCTTGTGTCTATAAAGCTTGTCTTTGATTTCCCTGCTGGTATATATAGCTCATCTCGTTCTTTTATCTTTCTCTATGATTCGTATTTAAGTTTTGCATAAAAAAATTAGTCTTAAAAACACATAAGGTATGCTTAGGTTTTTTATGATATGTTCAATCTTTCTATGAGGTACTATTGGATTCTTTCCAACTCCAAGAAGAGATACAAATACAATTTTCTCTATTCCCTTTCCTTTAGCAGCTTTTAAAAAAGGGAGCCTATCTTTTTGTGGTTCTGCAAGATTGGGAGGCCTCACTAAAAAAATAGCTCGAACTCCTTCTAATGCTTTTTCAAACGTCTTCTTATCTAAAAAGTCGAATTTTACTAATTCTACATTTTCTTTATCTTTAAATAAAGTTTTAGCTTTTTCTATATTATGAACTGCTGCTTTTATATCCTTTTTAAAAGTCAGTAACTCTTCTACTACATATTGACCAATATTACCACTTGCGCCTGTTACCAAATATTTATCCGTTTTTTTTACCTCATATTTTTTATGATCTTACTTATTGTATTTTTAAATAGTAGAACTTCTTCATTAGTTAATCCTTCTGTTGCGTCAGATAGTACTTTGTTGCTTATTTCTTCTAGCTTAGGAAGTTTTTTTTTAGATTCTTTTGTTAACTTTAATATAAAGGACCTTTTATCATTAGGATTTGGTTGTTTTTCTATATATTGTTTATCTGTAAGTCTATTTATGATTCCTGATATAGTTGGTTTGTCCATATCTAATCTTTCAGATATTTCAACCGCTGTAGCCCCTACCTCTTTTCCATCTTTAAAAGAATTCATTTCAATATCTTTTATAGTTGCAAATTGAGATACTGTGATGTCCTCTATTTCAAGATCTTTATTTAATCTATTTTTTAATAGTTTTGAACAATAATTTATTGTATAACCAATATTCATTCTATCACCCCATATAAACTAGTTAGCACACTAACTAGTTTATCGTTAATTATTTGAAGAAGCAATACAAAAATTTCACTAGTTAGAAAATCATGTCTAAACTGGTGCAATTTCTTGCCTATCTATGTGTGTATCATAAAAATTTACTATTTATTTTCCTTGCTATAATACAAATGAGTTTTACAGTTGTATGATTCTGACAAACTTAGTTTTATAAGTATTTTATTAAAAAATGATGACTTATGAATACACGAAATCTTATAAAATTGTGTATCGAAGACAGGGATGAAAAATAGTCAGCTATTCCGACATTTTTCGTGCAGAATCCCTCCTCCCAATGCCTCTTAACATAGAGTAACCGAGATGGAGGACACCAATGAATGATGTACCAATGACCCGTCGCGGGTTCTTTTCAAAAATTACAAAATTTTTCAAAAAACTATTGGGAGGTAAGAATTATGGGTAAGAAGGCTTTGGTTATTGTTGATGTGCAGAATGATTTCTGTGAAGGTGGCGCTCTAGGTGTGACTGGAGGGCGTGAAGTAGCAAATAATGTTGTCAGCTACATTGATCGATTCTCTGAGGAATACCCGGTCATTTTTGGTACCCGTGACTTCCACGAGGCTAACAATGACAACGGTGGACACTTTGCAACACCGCCTGCTGAGCCTGATTTTATGGACACATGGCCAGTTCACTGTGTTCAGGGAACTGAGGGTGTTGAGTACGCTGATGCAAGGATCCGCCAAGACGTTGACATTCACATCGTCAAGGGGATGGGTCGCCCGGATTACAGTGGTTTTCAGGGAGTGATCCAAGGGACAGGCGTTTCTCTGGAAGATGCGCTCCGCTCGTTGGGCGTTACAGAGGTTGACATTGTTGGAATTGCTACCGATTACTGTGTCAAGGCTACTGCTCTGGATGCGGTGACTGCTGGATTCAAGGTTTCGGTTGTCGCTACTCTCACGGCTGCTGTCAGTGACGGCGAGGGAGCCTTGATTGATATGGTTGCGGCTGGCGTCAACATCGTGTCCCTTGAAGAAAACTGATGCCAAAAAAACATCTGAGATAGAGGAATTAGCTGGTTCAATTAATTTTGAGAAAGTCAACATTAGTGGTTAGTTGGATGACGCCATCATTGCTACATTTGCAGCGAACCCATACGAAGAATCCAAATTGTACACATTTTTACTTAACGACGCAATAGATGACCAAGCAGATTTAGTAGTGAAGCATGCTGAATCTCTTTCTGCTTTGAACCGCATCAAGTGAAACAACCAATGATAATCCACTAAATCTACTAGCCATCCATTCACTTTGCATAACTATTTATCTCTCACTTTAATTTTTTAAAACTCTTTAAGGTACATGAAATAATATAGATTCATGTACCCAGAGTTTTTTAAAATTAAGGTTCTTTTTATTTACTGAACAACTATCTTAAAAACGCACCTCTTACTTTTTAAAATAGTTGTTAGTATGGTTAATGTGTCGTTAGTTTTTAATGATTATACCCTGAAAGAGTAGTATAAGGAGGAAGAAGAAATAGAAAGTCTTGCAATATAAAGATGTTAAGAAAAAACATCTTCCATTGCTTGGAAGAGTTGGCTTAAAAGGGGATTACGATAGAAGAGTAGAGATCCTACGAAAAAATCCAGTTGAACAAGTTAGAAGAAATGAAGTTCCTCAGTCATAAAGCAAGAAAATCCGTTCGATGAGAATCAATGGACAATATAGGCTTTTTTTACAGTCGACAAAGTAAAAAAATCGTAATCATAAAGACTGCTTGATCCCACTATGAAAACAATACCCCATCCTAAGAGATAGCCTTATAGCTTTCTCTTTTTATTTATCAGATAAGTTTTTTTAGTCCTATGTGTCCACTAAACTACCGTTCTAGTTTGTCGATGTCTTGGTGAACGGGTCTGAAGCGACAACGTACTTTGCAGCTTCATACAGGTTAACCGGTATAAAAACAGACAATAGCCACCAAAGTATGCGCATTTTTCTGATTTCCGCTCTTTTCTATATTAATTACAGATTAGTCTTTTAACGAAAAGTCATTTGGCAACCTCTTAATCTAAATAAACTACACGAGGCGGAATCGAACCGCCACAAGGCCCCTAGCCGTGCGCTGATGCTGGTCTTTATTCTGAATCTTCTGCGACTACGGTTGTATCAGTTTCAGTTGTTGGCTGGCTAAGTGTGTCATTCAAATTGTTGATTTGACGACCAATATTCTTTGTTCCAGCCATTGAATTAATCAATTCAATTAGGTCTAAACCTGTTGCGTCTTTAAGGGCTTCTTGTGTCGAAGCTAGCACATTTGTTGCTGTCTTAGTAATAGCTGATGCACCATTGCCGTCTCCGCTATCAACAACCGTTATCTTGTCAATGTTGCCTAGTGGTTCTGCAGATGCTTTGATAATAGATGGGTAAGCTTCAATCAGCATCGTCGTAATGGCTGAACTTCCGATACCCTCCATGGCTTTAGCCCATGCTGTCTTACTTTCGGCGTTAGCTTGACCGATCAAACGAATACTTTCAGCTTCAGCTTGACCATTTAGTTCGATTTCTTTAGCTCTAGCTTCAGATTCAGCAATGGATCTATTTTTACTAGCGATAGCGCTTTGTTCAACAGCGTAACGTTCAGCTTCGGCTTTCTTACGAACGGTTGCGTCGTATTCGCGCTCTTTCTTGATTGTTTCTTTCTCTTGTAGTTCAATTTGTTTTTCACGCTCTGTAATTAATGCGTTACCTTCTTCAACAACAACGCGTTTTTTTAATTCAGCACGTCTCAAGTCATAAGCACTTTCAGCTTCGGCCTTAGCGATATTTTGTTCTCTCTCATACGTAGATAACAATAAACTTTTCTCTTTTTTAGCGTTCGCTGTTTCTGTTTCACGTTGTAATTCAGCTTCTTGAGATTTTTGATCGGCTAAAGCACGTTGAATACGTGTTTCTTTGTCTGCGTTGGCTGTCTTAATGTCAGCATCACGTTTGACTTCGGCAATACGACCTTGACCTAATGCTTCTAAGTAACCATTTTTATCCGTCACTTCTTTTACGGTGAACGATACAATCACTAAGCCCATTTTAGCTAAATCGCTTGCAGCTTCTTCTTGTACGTTACTGTTAAAGACATCTCTGTTTTTATAGATATCTTCAACGGTCATACGACCCAAAATAGAACGCAAGTGACCTTCTAAAACTTCTTTAGCTTCGCTCTCTAATTGCTCCGTTGTTTTACCTAAATATTGTTCTGCAGCCGTTGCAACATCTTCAGACGTTGACCCGATCTTAATAATAACGGTCCCGTCAACTGCGACCGGCACACCCTCTTTAGTATAAACTTCTGGTGTACGAACATCTAATTTAGAGGATAAAAGTGATAATTTATTAACGGTTTGAATAATAGGCCAAACGAACGTTCCGCCTCCGCTAACGATTTTCATCTTGTTGTTTGTTTCAGGATCTATAAAGACGTTTTTGTTTCCCAAAGCTGTCCCAGAAATAATTAACGCTTCGGCTGGCGAAGCGGTACGGTAACGACTAACTAACAATATTAATAAAATAACACCAATGGCGATAACGCCAACTGTTCCAAATAAGGTTGAATCCATATATATATTCCTACTTTCTTCTTGCTCTATTTTTTGAAGCTTGTTTCTTTTTATTTTCGTTCCATGTCGGCACTCGTCTGGTGATGTCTTTAATGCTATTATTATACGGTAATACATATAATACGCGGTCTCTGACGTCCATAACCAAGACATTTTCGTTTATTGGAATGTCTGTTATGCCGTCGTCATTTTCGTAAATTTTAGCCATTTTATTGACTCGTGTGAACCCCGTATAAACAATGACTTCACCTGTTTTATTAAGCGAAATTGGAACGGAAATCTTTCCCTCTTTACCCTCTAATTGATAAATAGAGGTAATACTGGAATTTTCGGCACGTCCCTTAAACGGTAAGATAACCAGAATATTCATTAACATAATGGCGACCATAACGACAAAAAAAATACCTGCAAATAATATAATAGATACTGTTTTACGTTCAGATATTAGAATTCCGTATGTAATGAAAAAGGCAATCATACCGGTAACAAAGAAGTCACTAATGTCATAAAAACCGACACTAATACTATCTTTCAATGGCAACGTTAAAATGGCTACGGCTATACAGCCGGCAAAAGCATACTGTAAGTACAACGGATTCTCTAATACAACAGTTAGCATTTCAATTCCACCTCCCTTCAGTGACTTATTTCTAATGAATATCTACCATTTTTTGAGTACCCTATAATACAGTTTCTTTTGATAGGCCAACAATTCCATCCATGAAAAGACCCTTGAATCTTTGACTCATATAATACTCTTTGTAGTCAGTTCCTACTACACAGTTGACGTTTTTTGCAGCTGTGACTTTTCTGAATACATCTTCACCTTTTTCATTTAATACATACAGAATAAATATTCTTTTGAAAATATATGTTATTAAATTAATTATACCATTAAATTGTATTTTAATATAAGCATTTTAATATAAAAAAACCCATTATTCTAAATTAGTGGATAGTTTCAATGATACAGGACATTGATTAGAATAGTGTATTGTTAACCTTCTCAAATCACGGTTATTTTTATTTGCTGAATAACTATTTTCTTTAAAGAGGCAACAACCCTTGAAAGAAAACAAAGAATAAAAATAAAAACGTACTAACGTAAAAAGCACTTTGTAGTTTTCTTTCTTTCTGAAACTCTTCTACTCCTGCAATGAGCATCGTGAAGCCTATAGACAAGACCATAAAAGGTAGAAAGGCACCATTTTCTGTCACTAGTGAATATATAGCAAGTAATGAACCAACTACTGTAAAAATCAAACGTCCTATTAGAAGCATAAACTTACCCCTCCATTTAAAATAATTTAAATGTATCTTTAATTTTGCTAGGTCATTGTTTTTTTAAAAAAATTTATGAGAATTATCGAATAGATACGAAATACAATAGCAATACTAATATAATCAAACTACCTTTATAATCGATCAATCCCAGTTTTTATATAAGTTCAAACCTCATTTAAATATAACTATTAATAAGAGAGTAACGTGAAAAAGCAACTAATTTCCTTCCAGTTTATTTCTCCGTTCTGAATTGAACCCATAATTATGAAACCTACCCGTACGCCCATAATTCCATAAATAAATGACTCGATTTTTTTATTCATTTTGTTCCCACTCTACTTATATTAAAAAGAATAACCGCATTTAACTGCTCTTGTAAATAATATTTTTTTAATCGTAGTATTCTTCATGACAGCTTAACAGACAAAATCATATAAAAGAATCTTTCAATAAAATAAAATAATGATTTTATTTATATCCATACATGAAATGACATAAAGTCATGTATCCAGAACCTTATTATTAGCAAAGTTTTTTTTATCTCACATTTACTATTTCGAATGCTCTGCGAACCTGGAAACTACTACTGTCTGTTATAGCTACAACAAGCAAATTAGACTCAAATTTTTTAATCTAGACTGATATTCTTTTTCAGAACTATCCCGACTTATTAAAAGGTCTAACTTAAGATTATCTACACTAGCTCAATTTCTTATTTAATTCTTAGCTTAAAAAAAAGGCTTATAAAGACATACGGAATCAACAATAAGAACAAATAATTAATCACGATTATTTGTGGGCTATGAGTAGCAGGCATGATTTGGGTATTTCTTAATCCAGTTAGTAATCCCTCTGTATTAAATTGAATTTCAATGAAAAGCATGACTGTAATCATTTCTAAATAAATAAACTTTATCATATTTTCTAAAAAAGAGACTAAATTAGGAATAACATAAGAAATAAAGAGTTTCTTTCTAGAATATCCCAGTGACTTCGCAAAGATGACATAATTAGACTGATAAACGTCTTTAATATAGGGGGTCATATATTTAATTAAAAAAATAATGGGGAAAATAGTCAATATAATTAATGGAACGACTATCGCGGGTTCTCTGGGAGTCCCAACTGTTTTAAAAAGATAAAAAGATGTCTCTTTGTAGATAACGACACTAAACCAATGGATAAAAAGAACGATACCGACAACGGGCAAGCTTTCAAGATCTTCTAAGGATTGGATAAACTTCACGACTGTTTTATTTTTTAAGTTTGGAAAAAAATAACTATACAAAACTAACAAGCAGATGGTTAGGACTAGACTGACACTGATTAGTTTTAGGGTATAGCTGCCGTTGGTTTGTTGGTATAGCTTAGGTAACTCCATAATATTAGAATATGTAAAAAGTTGTGTCATTGTTTCTTTCATTAAGTTCCAGAATAAGCTGGGGTTCCTCATACTTAAAGGCAATGAATAACTCAAACAAACAATAAAAATAATCCCTAACGGTACAGAAATAAGTGACACAAACTGTTTTAAGCTTTTAATAAGTGTGTTGATTTTCCATCCCTCCAACTAAAGCTCGTTTCATTCTATTAAGCAAAAGAATCAATCCTCCATAAAATGCCAATGGAATAAGTACTGTCCAAGGCGTACTAGCTAAGCGGTTAATGTTCTGCCCAATCAGACCACTCCATTCATTAGACATTGTCACAGTGTATTTAGTGCTTACGTCTAACTGCATAACTAGTGAACCGCCTAAATACAACTGGAAATAAGCTAAATAAATAAAAAGAGATAAGTTTTGCGTCAAAATTTTAAAGAGTAAATTTAATGTTAATTCCGTTAATTGTGGTCTGAAAGAATACCAGATGGATCTAAATTTTGTACTTCCAAGGCTTAAACTAGCCTCCGCAAAGTCTTGATTGAAAAGCAGAGTTAATTCATTGTGATAAAGTTTAACTAAATTTGGAAGCCCAACAAGAAATAAAATGATCAATTGTATCAACAAAAATTTCATATTAGTTGAAGGTAGACTATCATCTGCACTAAAAATGATCGCGTGGTAATAGGGTCCTATCAACAAAAGTAATAAAAAAGGCTTAGGTATAAATGCGAATAGTTTATCAAGATACGAAAAAACAGGTAAAAGCATCGTTCTTCCTAGCTTATAAACCGTTAAACTACTTAAGAATAAACTGATTAAAATTTGAGCGATACTTAATAATAAACCCATGAAAAAAGTATATTTAAATCCTTGAATAACTTTAGCAAAGATGGTGAACCCTAGTATATCCGTACCAAATGGTTTAACTTCAACAGGTGAAAAAGGGGGATAGGTTAGTTCTCCGTTTATTATGGCCTTATCAACCCGAATAGTGAGAAGCTTTGATAATAAGGGTTCATAGATGAAACTAAGGAATAAAAAAAAGAATAAAATAAAACTCAACATCCAAAACCTAGAATGTTTACTTTTGAATGTGTTCATATGAAGGAGGGTCTCCTCTCTTTATAACTAATTTCTACTACGTGATCATCGTTTTTATGTATTATTTTTTTATAAAACTACTATTCTACTTCCTGATTTTAACATATAAACAGTTTTTTATTATTATTATCGTAAATTTCAGTTTCAACTAATGGTGGGGATCTTTCAACTGATTCTAGATTAATATTAGCTAAAGAATTTGTGCGCAAAATTATTTTTACAAAAGCGCTGAAAGAAACACTCGCTATCAAAGATAATCATCTTTATTATAATTTAAAAGTAAGCTACATGCAGTTCAGCAGATTAAGAATATTGCTAGAAGTTAGGACAAGTAATGGCCTCCTGAGCCTTTCCTTAAAACCATTTTTTATAGTTGAATAGATTAATATATCTGTCGTACTGTAATGTATCATTCTGTGACTGCCACTGCCTATCTCTTGCAGTGCTATTTTTGAAAAGAAAGGAAGCCTACAAACTTTATGTCTGTAAGCTTTTTTACGCTGTTATTGTCTACTATTAACTCTTTTTATTGGCTAGGTTAGATACGATAATGAGAACGCAGAAAAAAGATTAGATGAATAAGGAACAAAAGATAACCAGATTCTTTGATTAAATTATATAGTAATTAGTACATAAAATTGCTTGAAAGTGTTTATCTATAAGCTTATTAAAGCAAGAACCTATTTTGCCTTTCTAAAAGGTAAAATAGGTTCTTGCTTTTTAATTCCTAATACAAACAAATGTAGAGGATATTTTTTGATTATTTTTTATGTAATAGGTAAAATTAAAGTGTAGAAAAAAGTGCAGTTTAGTTTACCCCCGTAGGCACTGAGCTCATTTGCCTTCAACTCATAAAAGAAAGCAACTGAGCAATCTTTTTTCACCTGCCATGCACCCATCTTGGTATATGGCAGTTTTTTTAATGTGAAGCAGTATCAAATTATCTGTCAATAGTTTTATCAAGTTAAGGTTCTTTACAATTAAATTAATTTGAATAATCTATTTTACAACTGTTAGATGCGTAAGAAAAATCAAAAGAGGTGAATGCGATTGGAAAATGATTATTTTAAGATGATACTTTTAAGGGAGACAATATCCCCACATATATCGGAAGAAACGGTTGAGATTGAACAACTAACAAACTTTAGAGAGCTTATGTTAGCTTACAATGCTGCTATCAGAGCGGTAACTACAAAATTGGAAATACTAAATGATGAATTATCTCATCATGATAAAAAAAATCCCATACAAGTTATTAAATCGAGGGTTAAGGAGCCAGCAAGTATCGTTCGTAAACTTCAGAAAATGGATAAGGATATAACAACAACAGCTATCGTATCTTCTCTAAACGACGTCGCTGGTGTACGTGTGGTCGTTGCATTTATTGATGATATATACACAGTTGCGGATATGCTTGTTAAGCAAGATGACGTAACGTTAATAGATGCAAAAGACTATGTTAAAAACCCTAAGTCAAATGGCTATAGAAGTTATCATATGATTATAGCCGTCCCTATTTTCTTTTCGGATAGAAAACAATCTGTAAAAGTAGAAGTACAAATTCGTACCGTTGCAATGGATTTTTGGGCGAGCCTTGAATATCAGTTAAAGTATAAAGAAAATTTAAAAGACTCCAATAGTATTGAAATTGAATTGAAAGAATGCGCAGAAACGATTGCTAGGACAGATTTAAAGATGCTGGAGATTAAAAATAAGATAGAAGGCAATAAACTCCCTAGAAAGAAGCATCGATTATATGTTATTAAAGATAGAACTAAAAAGAAAAAAAGGAATGACACTCATAATTTACAAATACATGAAATGAGATAAAGTCATGTATCCCGAATGTTACTGGATTGAGCTTATCTTTGCTATAATAAAGATAGCAAATTTTATAGAATTTCTCATATTTTTGTATATAAATTACAATGAATCGAGGTCATTTTTATGTTAGAGTTATTTTTTCTATATTAGGGATACTTAGTTCAGTTTTTTGTGGTATTGCTTTTAGTAATTTACAAAAATTAGATAAAAAAGATGAAAAAAATTAATCACACAATAGATACATGAAATTAGATAAATTCATGAATCCCGAATCTTGTTAAACCAAGGTTCTTTTTCTTCTTCTCCACAAAAAAAACGGAAATAAATTTCTCGTACCTTATATATCTAGTTCTTGTTTTCTTTAATAAACAAATACAAAATTAGTCCACAAGTGTTCAGGAGTCTGTTGCCAATTTAACTTTGCTCACAATTTTTTTGCTAATACAAGTCTTGGATGTATTTAATTAATGGATAAAATAAGTAATAAAGGTTTTGGAGATATTGGTCAATTCCTTTGACTAAAAACATCTGTCGTAAGATACGTCTACCATTTGAAAAATTATTTCGGAGGGTTAAAAGATGTATAAAGAAGATCGACTGCCTCAATCTCCAAAAGAAGGCATACTATTTATGGTGATTATATCGATTATTTCGGTAAACATCGTCGCTCCTACTATCATGATGTTGGGACAAGGATTCAACATTGAAAATTATTTTGAAACGTTACGAATTATCCCATTCATGTGGGTCATTATCGTATTACTGGTAACGTGATTGCAGAGCCGATAGTTGGTAAAGTAATGCCAAAGTCCTTAGGTGAAACCGATGAGTTTAACGCTCTTATACTATTAAATACCTATTTAACTGTTACCATTATATCTATTTGTCTGTCAATAATAGGACCATTGGGTTGGTATGAGAAAAATAAGCATAAAGCCTTCTCAAAGCTTCTTTCCAAATTGCTTTAAAAACTTTGGTGTAGCTATTTGGGTTGAGTTGCTAGTTGCACAGCCTATCGCAAGATTTGCAATGTACAAACTGCATGTAAAGTAAAAAAAAGACTACCCATTTTTAGCCCTTCCAAGAACCCTTAATCTAGAGGGTTCTTTTTTTCTTATTTAATCTATGATAGTTGGTCAAATAAAGATTCGAACAGAATTTAATTTACAGCAATAATAAGAATAGTAACTATAATTAAGATAATTACACATGAGAATGTAAACAAAAAAACATTTTGTAGGTACATTTTTTTATACCGTACGTTTTCCATATTTAAATTTCTTGCACTATTTCCAACACTAAGTTCTTCTCGATGTAAAAGAAACAAAATCGACAGTCTCGTAGGATCACTAATTAGTCTAAATAGTGTACTTACTTCTTGTATAGATTCTTTCTCCAATAGAGAAGATGATCGATTCATAGCCAATGCTCCCTCTCCTATATGTATCTATTCATACCTAAATTATCATACAAGGTTTGGAATACAAGTTCTTCATCCAATAGAAGACAGGTTAATTTTCTAATAAATAGGGCTAATTTTTTGGTAATAGTTGACAATATCATTTTAGCGGCATAAAATGAACATACAGACATATGATTAAGCATTCATGTGTAAAACGTAATTGTTACGAAGTAATAAAACAATACTATCTATTTTAAGAAAGGTGATAAAATGGCTAATAGTAAAAAAAAACAGCCTCACGAAGAGCACCCTCATGGAAAGGCCCCCATCATTTTATATTTTATTGGTTTAGCACTGGCGATTATCGCATTATTATTGACCGATAACTACCTATTCCTACAAAACAGTTTATTTTCAATCGCTACAATTACAGCTGGGTATCACGTCATTATTATTGAAGGATTAAGCGAGACTATCGAAAACACCAAAAATAAAAAGAACTTTACACCTAATTCTCATATTTTAATGGGACTAGCTGCAATTGGAGCTTCTCTAATAGGTAGTTTTTGGGAAGGAACATTATTGATTCTCATTTTCTCTGGAGCTCATTTTCTTGAAGACTACGCTGAAGGCAGAAGCAAAAGAGAAATGACTAAGTTGATGGAAATGAATCCAACAACAGCTAAATTAATTATGCCTGATGGAAAGACTGAAACCGTTGCTGTCGAGGATTTAAAAGTTGGAGATCAATTACAAGTGTTAAACGGTGATCAAGTACCTATTGATGGAACCATTCTATCGGGCTCTACTTCTATTAACGAATCTGCTATTAACGGTGAAAGTATGCCTAAAGAAAAGACAACAGGCGATAGTGTTTATGCAAGTACCATAAATGGAACAGGTACTTTCTCGATGGAAGTTACAAAAGAAAATAAAGATACTGTGTTCTCAAAAATTTTACAATTAGTGAATCAAAATCAAGACAACCAAACAAAAGCAGCTAGTATCATTCAAAAATTTGAACCTACGTACGTTACGTTTGTTTTGGTTGCAACCTCACTTATTATTTTACTTGCCCCCTTTTTGTTTGATTGGACATGGTCAGAGAGTATTTACAAAGGGTTAGTTCTTTTGGTTGCAGCCTCTCCTTGTGCCTTAGCAGCCAGTACCGTTTCCGTAACCTTGTCAACCACATCGAACCTTGCGAAAAAAGGGGTTCTTTCAAAAGGAAGCACGTATCTATCACAATTAGCAGATATAGACGCTATTGCTTTTGATAAAACTGGAACTCTTACACGTGGAAAACCAGAAGTTACGAATTACTCTTTTACTGATTTTGTAAATGAAGAAACTATCATTGATGTTATAGTGGCTCTTGAAAAAGAATCGAATCATCCTTTAGCCAATGCTATTTTAGAAAAATTTGAACCTAAAAATAAGTTAGACATAGAAGTAACCAATCAAATCGGTAAAGGTTTAACTGGTAATTACGAAGGGAAAAAATATCAGATAGGGAAACCAACTTCTTTTGAAAAGGTCTCTGAAGAAGATAAACAATTAAACAAAGAATGGGCTTCAGAAGGGAACACAGTCGTTTACGTAGCAGAAGATGAAAAAGTGATTGGTCTGATAGCACTAATGGATGTTCCTAGCGAACACGCAAAAGCAACGATTGCTTACTTCAAAAAACTTGGTATTCATACGACGTTAATTACTGGAGATTCCGAAATGACAGGACAAGCTGTTGGTAAAGAATTAGGCATAGATGAAGTCATTGCCAATGTCATGCCGGCAGACAAATCAGCTATTATGGATGAACAAAAACAAAAATATGGAGTGACGGCTATGGTAGGAGATGGTGTAAACGATGCACCTGCCCTTGTGAAGGCAGACGTCGGAATAGCTATGGGAGATGGTACTGATGTAGCAGTAGATGTATCTGATCTCGTTTTAATGCAGAATAATTTATCTAAATTAGTTAATGCACATAAAATTTCTTTGAGAATGAAACGTGTTATTTGGCAAAACATTATTTTCTCAATGATTGTTGTAGCTTTTTTAATTGTAGTCAGTTTATTGGGGCTAACGGACATAGCTATTAGTGTACTTGTTCATGAAGGAAGTACATTAATCGTTATCTTGAATGGTCTTAGGTTATTAAGGACTAATTAAACACTAGCTTTGTACCATTAATTTTATTTCAATGCTTATTAAATAAGAACTCTACCGCTCAAAAGGGAATAGGGTTCTTATTTTCTTTCAATGTAGAAAAGAAAACCATACAAATTTCCAACCATTGGTTTAACTAGCGACAGTTTTAACCATGATTTCATATGATGTCGTTTAATACATGAAATGAGATGAAATCCTGTATCTGGAACTTTATTAAAATGAGGCTGCTAAAATTCTTCTTGTTTTCAGCAGCCTCCTTATTAAGTGCTGTTTTTTTTACTATCTTCAAATGCTTTAATGGTTAACTTTCGCCTTTGTTTGTGTGAGACAATTGGCTCAGGGTAATGTTTCCCTATGATCATTCCAAATTCATTTTGCTCTTTTTCAGAAAGCTTTGACGGATCATGTATCTTTAAACTAGTCATATTCTCAAGCTCAGGAATGTAGCGCTTTATGAAATCTCCATCTTTGTCATACTTCTCTGACTGTGTTGTCGGGTTGAATATTCTGAAATAAGGAACGCTGTCTGTCCCTGTTGAAGCCGCCCATTGCCACCCGCCTATATTACTAGCCGAATCATAATCAATGAGCATTTCTTGAAAGTATTGTTCTCCCCACCTCCAGTCAATTAACAAGTCTTTGGTTAAAAAAGAAGCTGTTACCATACGCAGCCGGTTATGCATCCATCCGGTTTCTTTTAACTGTCGCATTGCGGCATCGACTAGTGGAAAACCTGTCTTTCCCTCTTTCCAATTGCTGAAAAATTGCTTATCATTCTCCCACTCAACTTGACGAAAAGAGGGGTTAATTGAATTGTATTTCTGGTCTGGATGGGAAGCATAGATCATATTGTAAAAATCTCTCCAAGCCAGCTCTTTAATAAATGTTTCTTTACCTAAAGAATTTTTTGAACGATTAACTTGGTCAAAAACAGTCCGAATGGAAATTTCACCTGTTCTTAAGTGTTTGGATAAATGGCTTGTTGCATTTTTTAGCGGATAATCTCTGGCCTCATTATAATTATTCAAATCACAGTTAATAAATTCAGCTAAACGCTCATGAGCTGCTTGATTGCCTAGCTGTAATTCTTTAATAGGAATCTGTTTATCAAGAAAAGAATTAAACTGGTCTTCATCTTTTGAAAATAATGGCTCTTTAATTAATTTTTTATTATCAACTATTACTTCAACTACACCAGGTTTTTGTAGTTCTCTCCATTTATTGAAATAAGGCGTAAACACCTTATAATAGGTTCCAGAATTAGTCTTTATTTCTTTAGCTGAATGGATATGATGATCATAATAGCCATGAGCCTTGACTCCCAATTCTTTGAAAATATTACTTGCTATCTTATCTCGCTCAAGACCGTACCCAGTTTCATCTCTATTTATATAAATATCTGACCAACCAGGAATCTCTTTTTTTAATTTTAAAAAACACTCTTCAAGATCGCCATATAAAATATGCAGAGTACCCTTTTTTCTTTTCACTTCATCACGCAAAACTTCTACACTTCTAAAAAAAGCCGCTTGATTTAGTGAATTTTCACCTAAAAACTGCTTCGGATTTACATGAAACAGCAGCACTAGGGAGTCTGACTCTTGAAAAGCCTGTCTCAGTGCCACATTGTCTTCTAATCTTAAATCTCTTCTAAACCACATAACTGATACCAAGTAATCTCTCCTCTTCAAATTTTTAACTAAACTCTATTCCTATCCATTCATCACGAATGTTGTTTTCTTTTTGCGTTAGTATCTGCTGCGTTGCAATCTTCTTTAAGACTGTTTTTCTTTCTGCAAGATCTATAAAGAGCCCGCTTTTCAGCTTTATTCTACACTGATATCATCAGTCTACAACCTCTATCAAAAATGACTCAAGCCAGAGGACTAGTGGTTTTTTACATACCGATAGAGAGTCGCATATCTGATTCCAGTCATTTCTGTAATCTCCTCCACACTATATTGCTGGCTCTTGTAGAGCTTGATCGCTCGTTTCACAACTCGTGCATTTTCTTCCTCTTGCCTTAGCACTTTTCAATTATTCCTTGCTTTGCTCCACAATGAAATCTCGTTTGAATAGAGTAACAAAGATAGAAACCGTTCAACCTGATAGGGTAGCTATACTAGACGATATCAGCAGTTGTTTGATTAAAAATAAAAAAACTACTATTCTATATTCTGATAAAAAAATACACATGGAAATGGATGAAATCGCGTATCCAGAACCTCTTAACAGCAGGGTTTTTCTATCCTCCTCCAATACACAATTGCATTCTCTAACAAACTAAATCATGTGTCGATAAATCTTTTCCTCCCTACTTGTTGTTTTTCTTTACTTATGTTCTATCTAACTCACTAAAGGCTGACATAATAGGTAAACTTAATTTTCCAGTCCATTTACTAGTAACTATTCTTAAAGCTAAACTATTCAAGAAATTGTTTCCTTTTTTAAGAGTTTTACTACCTCTGATAATTACTTTGTATTTCTTCCTAATCTATCCATTCTTGTCCCTACTAATGTATCGCTTGAAATCATTTTGTTTAACAAATCATTTAACCCATCTTTATTATTTGAAATACCAGAAACTTTCTCATGAATACCTTAACCACAAGTCTTTATTCTTAATACTTCTATTTGAGCATCTAAATTTTAATCCAAAGAAGATACCCTAGCCGATTTAAAAACCACCATATATCCCTCTTTTTTATAATCTATTGATATGTCTACATGATACATTGCAAATGTTATTAGAACAACACTCAAAATATGATATGTATTAATGGGTATACTCTATTGATAGTCTAGCAGCTTAATCTAAACCATCTACCTGTAAAAAGAATAGAATAGTTCTTAGCATTGCTTTCCCAAAACAGTAAATCAATTACATAATTCCAATAAGATTCTACAAAATAATAATATAGAGGTATTTATTTCATGAAGAAAACGCTATTATAGTTAATGAGTAAGTATGCTCTAAATGATTATCACGTATATTGAAATAGTCTAAAACTATTTAATAAAGAAAGGTGTAACCATGAATGACTATTTAAAAATTAATAAACATACTAATTATTCTAAAACACAAAAAAATTCTTTCCTGTACTAGCGGATAGTGTAATTGAACATTACTACACATATGCAAAAATTGAGGCCTTTGATACCGTATCTAAGAACACACTTTTTTATGGTCATATTGGAGCAGATAAAATTACGAAAGTTAGTTTATATACACAAATTTCTTTTTTCTTAAATTGTGTATTTTTAGTATCTCTGATAGTTCAAATGTAAATATAGAAGAATTGTAAACTATTAAAAGATAGATAAAAAGTATCCCCTATTCAAGAAGCTATTTTTCTCTTTAAGCTGAAAAATAAAGCTTTATTTATAAGAGAGAGGACAAAAAATTATGACTGAGAAGAAAAAACTATTCTCCTTAACTTTTCCAATTTTTTTAGAGAGCTTATTATTTTCCATCATTGGAAGTGTAGATACCATCATGCTCTCTCGCTACAATGACTCCGCCGTAGGAGCGGTGGGAGTGGTTAATCAAATGATTTTCCTCATTCTTATTGCAGGCAATATTATTCTTTCTGGTACAGGTATCTTGCTTGCACAAGCTATCGGAGCAAAAAGATCAAAAGCTCATCTTCAAAAATTGACTTTAACAGCCATACTGGTCAATCTAATTATGGGGTTTCTTTTTAGTTTAGCTTTCGTGGCTTTCTCTGGGAGCGTTTTAAGTATTATGAATCTGCGAGGGGAGATGCTAGCTTTCGCAAAACAATATCTAGTCATTGTGGGTGGCTTTATTTTTATGCAACTTCTGGCCATGACATTTTCCATGTTTCTTCGTTCCTTTGGGAAAACGAAAGCCACATTAAAGATTTCTATCATTACCAACTTAACCAATGTATTTTTAAATTATCTTTTGATTTATGGTCATTTGGGTTTCTCAGCTATGGGGGTAAGAGGGGCTGCCATAGCCACCATTATAAGTCGAGGCTTAGGGATGATTATTTTAAGCTATCTGGTTTATGACCTAATTTTCAAACCTAAAATGGTCTCCTTCACCATGGGAGATTTTAAAGAAAATATTCCTGCTATTTTAAAATTTGGTCTTCCTGCAGCTGGAGAACAAATTTCTTACAATCTGGCCCGTTTTGTCATGATGCTAATGATTACAAGACTCGGGGAAGTAGCTATCACTGCGTATTCCTACAGCAATACTCTGGTTAGCTTTGTTTATATTTTTGCTGTTTCCTTAGGGCAAGGCACCTCCATCATGATAGGCTGGCACTTTGGTGCGAAAAACTATTTAAAAACCAAGGACCTAACCTCCTTTGCTTCTAAAGCTTCCTTTATTATTAGTATGCTAGCTTGTTTAATTCTAGTTTTATTTAGAGTTCCTCTACTGGGTTTACTCACTAATAATCTGCAAATCATTACTTTAGCCAGCCAAGTTTTAGTGTTTAATTTTATTTTAGAAGCGGGAAGAAGCCAGAATTTGATTTTTGTAAGTGCCTTAAGAGCTTCCTCTGATGTGAAATTCCCTTTCTATGTCGGCGTTTTATCCATGTGGAGTGTTGGTGTGTTTCTCGCTTACTTCTTCTCTTTTCCACTTCAAATGGGCTTAGTAGGAGTCTGGTTAGCTTTAGGTCTAGACGAAATTGTCCGTTCTATCTTTATGAGACTCAGGTGGCGGAAAAATATGCAGAAAATTTTTCTTGAACTATCATCATAAGGTTACAATTTATTCTTAGCACCCTATTGAACACTTATTTGATACTTTAAAAGCAAAAAAATGAGGATCATTTATGTACTTTCAAAGTTAGACAGTTATTACGGAAACGGTTATTCTATCTAGCCTACTGTGTATGGCCATCATCATTTTTTTGCGTATTTTCGATTAAATAAAAAAACCCAAAGAAATGTCGGCACACATTCTTTGGGTTTTTTATTAGTTCAAGACTTTTTCATTCTCCATAAGATACTTAGCTTCAAACTCATCCAGCAGTGAACGGACTTCAGCTGTTGTCTGAGTATCCATCAATTGGACCCTTAGAGCACTTGCTCCTTTGAATTCGCGAATATAAATTTTAAAGAAACGACGAAGTGGCTTAAAGATACGTGTGTCTTCTTCTGAAAATTGATCGAATAAATCTAAATGGTTTCTAAACAGATTTAGCAATTCTTTTGGCCCATGTTCTTTAGGTTCTTTTTCAAAAGCAAATGGATTATGGAAAATGCCTCGTCCAATCATCACGCCATCAATGCCGTATTTTCCAGCCAGTTCCATTCCTGTTTTATAATCAGGAATGTCACCGTTAATGGTTATCAACGTCTGCGGTGCGATTTCATCACGTAGTTTCTTAATCTCTGGAATGAGTTCCCAGTGAGCATCTACCTTACTCATCTCTCTTTTCGTACGTAAGTGAATAGATAGATTTGCAATATCTTGTTTTAATAAGTGAGTGAGCCAAGCAGTCCATTCGTCTACACTCGAAGCTCCCAGCCTAGTCTTCACACTTACCGGAAGACCTCCTGCTTTTGCTGCTTGTATCAGTTCAGCAGCAACTTCTGTGCGAAGAATCAATCCTGATCCTCTACCGTGTTTAAAAACGTTAGGCGCTGGACAGCCCATATTCAAATCAATCCCACGAAAGCCTAGTTCTGCTATACCAATACTCATCTCTTTAAAGAATTCAGGCTTATCGCCCCAAATATGAGCGACCATTGGCTGTTCGTCTTCTGTAAACGTCAAACGTCCGCGGACACTTTCTTTGCCATCAGGGTGACAATAACTTTCACTATTCGTAAATTCAGTAAAAAACACATCAGGTTTTGCTGCGTTAGCAACGACATGACGAAATACAACATCCGTCACATCTTCCATGGGTGCTAATACAAAAAACGGTCGGGGCAATTCTTGCCAAAAATTATCTTTCATTTTAAAATCCTTTCGTATAACAAATGTAAAAAGTAAATTGAACCTACTTCTTCTCTATTGAACTGTTTTTATTTTAATTATTATAACAGAAATATTCGTTTCTCAAAATAAATTGACTATAAAATTATTTTAGATTTTTTCAACGGTTTTAAAAACACGTAAAGGAATCGTACCAAAGTGTATTTTACTACATTGAACGTCATTATAACAGAATCATGTGATTCAATCTATATTTTCACTAAAAAATAAGTTTACTTTTATTGGGGTATTCCTAACTTTTATTTCAATAATTCTCCAATTGATTTTGAATAACTAATTACGATTACAATAATACCTATAATACTATTTTGAATACTATTTTAACTTGATCATTTTCTATAGAATCTATCTATTTCACTAAATCTTTTAATTTTATTTTCATATTACTAACTCGATTAGTATAAAATTTACTAAAATTTACAAGCTCTAGACTAATATCTTCATCTACAAAAAAGAATTTATTCGATAAACCTTTTTCACTAACCCATTCACTAAGTGCTTTATCATTCTTAGATTCATTTTTTTCACTGTTCAGCAACTCTAAATTCCCTATTTTGTTCCAGTTATCACCATTTTCATTAAGCTCATCATCTGTAAAAATTGTTGCCGCAAATTCAATATTAATAAATTTAGTCTTAGGATGAATATGATCAATATGAAAGTTTTGATTATAATAATCTAAATCTGGATAAAATAATGATAATACAAAAGCAGCATTCTCTGAACCGCATTTCGACTCAAAAAGACCATCAATAAATTCATCATCAAACGAATAATTTTTTGCGGGATTTCTTTTAGCCGATTCCATAATTTGTTTCAATGGGAAACTAGCATTGCTTTCTGCATTAATAACTTTCTTAATATCTAAAAGGACTGTATCTGATTGACCACCAAAAATCCGTTTAAGGAATACTAAAGTTAGCCATTTCTTTATTTTTCTATGGTCTGAATCATCATCTTTTGATTCAAAAAATATATTCTTGATAATCATCTCTTCTTTATTATTCTTATATACCCAAGCAATAATAGGAATCGCTGCATTTTTTGCAGGAAATGTTTTATTATTAAATCCTAATCTATAAAACAATTCAAAAGTATTTAATATTGATTTCCTAATTCTTCCCCAATTATCTATAATACTTTTAACAGTAGCGTTATCAAAATTCTTCACGCGATTTTTAATATCATCTGAATAAAGGATTAATGTAGTCTTTAATATCAAATCTGTATTAATTGAAAAATCGCCAAATTGATTAACATCTTTTATTAAATCATCGAATTTTTCTCTCGCATCTAACCAGTTTGCAGTAAGAACAGACATTAATAAATCAGAAAAAGTTAGTTTTGTTCCACCATCATTAGTTCTTATGAAAATATCTAAAACTTTATCTGGATTTTGCTCGTCTTCAACGAAATAATTCAATAACTTATCTTTATTAATTACTGTAGAAAGTAAATCTAGTGCATCTTGAGCATATTCATTTTCATCTAATCCTGATTTTTGTAAAAATATATACTGATCTTTTGGTTTTTCCATAGTTAGAATATTTCCAACTTCATACCAATATTTATCTTTTTGAGAATTTTCATTTTGTGCTTTTTCCTCTTTTAAAAATTTAAATTCATACTTCTTATCAATTTCAGTATCTGACTCGTACTTACTTTTGATATTTAAATATAGTTTCATTGGCGGAAAATTATCTTCAGTATAATTCAAATGTTTATGGGGTAGTTTCAAAGCATACGTTCCTTTAAGCCCTATATATAAACTATTTAAACGTTGCTGTCCATCAATTACCGCATAAAAAGTTTCATTCTTGCCTCTGGTATTCAATGCCTCATTCATCTCACCATATTTTTGTATATACCTTCTCAAAAAAGAATAAAACTTATAATTATTCTTTATATTCTCAGAATTTATTTCCCATAACATAAGTGAATTAATAGGATAGTTTCTCATAACACTATCAAATAATAGTTCAATCTGATTTGTTGACCACACAAATTTCCTTTGAATGGCAGGTAGTAAGAACTTATTTGAGTCAATACTATCAATTGCTTCTTTGATTGTTATTTCTGGCTGAAAACCTCTACTCATTGTATTCCTCCTCATAAATCGTTAACAGTCGAACATTATTCAGTCTAAAACTTTTTCTTTAAAAGTTTTTCCGCAGTGACTGTTACAGCCAATCCACCTAATGCAAGAATTCCTTTACCTGCTTTACTACTGTATTCTTTAATTTCTCGCTTATGTTGTAAACAAAATAGTGCATTATTTTTATACACTTCCTTACTGCACTTCGGTATTTTACATTTCTTTATTTTCGATTCTCTCACGACTCTCACCTACTATCCTTTTTGTTTTAGATTCCTCCATTAAGTTGTATATCTTACTTGTAATATTTTTTGTTAATTCTACAAATCGACCATTATTGCCTTCGTAAGCATTATCAATTAACCATGCTACAGATCTTTCATCGTTTGTAGATTGTAATAATACTTGTTCAATAAATGAATTATAATTTCCAAGTGTTGCCATCAGAGACTGCTCTTCTCCCAATGCTGTGTAAGCGACTAAGTTAAGTTGTACAGTTGAATTTAAATACCCCATGGAATTTTGTAAAATATTTTCAATTCTCTTAGCATCTTTTCTCTTTGTTTTTATATCAATGAATTCAAGTGCATCTTGGTGCAAAGATAACATTAACTTTCCAATAGTATCATTATTAACTTTTACTGCACTTATTAACAGTTCTTTTTTTATCTCTTCATCGTTTGAAGATAAAGCTTCAATTACTAATTGTCTAGCGCTAAAAAAGCCAGCATATCGATCATTATATTGACCTTGCTCCACGCGTTGGACTAAATGATTTAACTTTTCAATTTGTTCAGAAATTGATGCTAACTGTCCTTGGATAGCTGATAATTCGGGTAATGTTCCTAAGCCCTTAGCTATTTCTTTATCAAGAGTAAGGAAACTTTTATTTTTACCCGTTACAGAATCTCTTATTACTGCGTAGGTTTCCCCTGTTTTTTTCCGAATACCAAGTACCCATTCTCCAGAATCAAGTTTTTCTTTTGCATAATCGGATATATTTGCGACATACTTTGTTTCTCCTTGATGTGCTAATTTGTCAATGAGGGTTACTTTAGATATATTAGAATAGATACTTTTTTTCATTTTTTCAACTACTGATAAAGAAGCATATTCTTGAAGAGACTGTAATGAATATGAGTTGAAATCATAATTGTATAGAGCGCTATCAGTCACATCTATGGTTAAACCAGTTTCGTTTGGTAATTCGATAAGATAGTCTTTCATGCGACTATTACCTCCTACTCATTTTCATTAAATATTATACCATGAATCTTAATTTTCGAAATTACTTAATCATACAAGATTAAATAATGTTTAAACATCATTATTTAATAAAAAAACGTTAAAAGCATCGATATACAATACTTTTAACGTTTATATTTGTTACCCCACAGACCCTTCCATCTCATAAGCAATCAATCGATTCAATTCTACTGCGTATTCCATTGGCAATTCTTTAGAGAACGGTTCAACAAAGCCCATGATGATCATTTCTGTAGCTCGTTCTTCGGTTAAGCCACGACTCATCAAGTAATACAATTGTTCTTCTGATATTTTAGATACTTTAGCTTCATGTTCTAATGACACATTGCCGTTGTGGATTTCATTGTAGGGAATCGTATCTGATTTAGACAAATCATCCATAATGATCGTATCGCATTCGATATGAGATATCGATCCACCTGAATTCTTCCCAAAAATCACTTGACCACGATAGTTTACTTCGCCACCATCGTGCGCAATGGATTTCGAGACAATTGAACTAGACGTATTAGGTGCATTGTGAATCATTTTTGCACCGGTGTCTTGGTTTTGCCCAGCTCCAGCCATTGCGATCGACAACATCGTACCACGTGCGCCATTCCCATTCAGGAAAACACTTGGGTATTTCATGGTTGTTTTCGCACCTAAGTTGCCATCAATCCATTCCATCGTACCGCCTGCATCGACGGTTGCTCTCTTCGTCACTAAATTGTAAACATTATCCGACCAGTTTTGAATGGTCGTATAGCGACAATACGCATCTTTTTTAACGACAATTTCAACGACTGCTGCGTGTAAACTACTGGATGAAAAAGTTGGGGCAGTACAGCCTTCAACGTAATGAATGCTCGCTCCTTCATCGACAACTATTAATGTCCGTTCGAATTGACCCATCGCTTCATCGTTAATTCTAAAGTACATTTGTAACGGCACATCACAACGCACGCCTTTTGGCACATAAATAAACGTACCGCCTGACCAAGTCGCTGAGTTTAACGCCGCTAACTTGTTGTCTGTTGGTGGCACAACCGTTGCAAAGTGTTCTTTGAAAATCTCTGGGTATTCTTTCAAAGCGGAATCTGTGTCTGTAAAGACAATCCCCATCTTTTCGAACTCTTCTTTCATGTTGTGGTACACCACTTCAGATTCAAACTGTGCACCAGCTCCGGCTAGATATTTGCGTTCCGCCTCAGGAATACCCAGTCGTTCAAAGGTTTCTTTGATTTTTTCAGGTACATCTTCCCAATCACGTTCTGGTTTATTGCTTGATTTCTTGTAGTAGGTAATATTATCAAAGTCAATACCGGATAAATCAGCACCCCAAGTTGGCATGGTTTGGCTTTGGTAACGTTGAAAAGACTTTAATCGAAAATCAAGCATCCATTCTGGCTCTTCCTTACGAGCAGAGATGTCTCGAATGATGGCTTCTGAAATGCCTTTTCCAGTTGTATAAACCGACTCGACATCATCATGAAAACCGTATTGGTACTCTTGCGATTCTGGTACTTTACTCATCAATCAGCACCCCTTTCTTTTTCCTTTTTATTCCTTATCATTGGAGGCCATCTCATTGGCCGTCAGCAATGCTTTTTCTAACCCTTTCCAAGCTAATGTTGCACAACGGATCCGGGCTGGAAATTTCGCAACGCCACTCAAAATCGCTGCATCGCCTAAATCGTCCAAATTGACGTTGTCTTTTCCTTGTACTAATAAAGAAAACTGGTCAACTAAGGCGAGTGCTTCTTTCGGTGTTTTACCTAGAACCACGTCGGTCATCATGCTAGCACTGGCGGTACTGATCGTGCAACCACTACCTGAAAAGCGAATCGCTTCGATGCGGTTATCGGCTACAGTTAATTGCAACTCAATCACATCGCCACACGTTGGATTATTCATCTCGACTTGATTGGTTGCCTCTTTTAATGTGCCGTGGTGATGTGGGTGGCTAGAATGGTCTAAAATAACTTGTCGGTACAATTGATCTAATCTAGTTAGTGCCATAATTAAAAAACTCCTTTGCGGCTAAAATCGCTTCAACCAGGCTGTCACAGTCTGCTTTTGTGTTGTAGAGATAAAAACTTGCTCTGACAGTTGAAGAAGTTACAAGCTGCCTCATTAGCGGTTGCGTGCAGTGATGGCCTGCTCGAACAGCAATCCCTTGCATATCCAGTGCCGTTGCTAAATCATGTGGGTGAATGTCAGCCACATTAAAGGTCACAACCCCTGTGTGGTTTAAAGCATCTGTTTGTCCATAGATAACTAAACCTGGAATTACACGAAGTTTAGGCAACAAGTAAGTCACCAACTCTGTTTCATGAGACTGAATATGTTCCATCCCTAGTTGATTCAAGTAATCGATTGCAGCAGCTAAGCCGATTGCACCAGCAATATTAGGAGTACCCGCTTCAAATTTCCACGGCAACTCGGTCCAGGTACTTTCTTGGTCATAAACAAAGTCAATCATTTCGCCGCCGTATTCAACTGGTTCCATCGCTTCTAATAACGCTCTTTTACCATACAAGACGCCAATACCGGTTGGCCCTAGCATTTTGTGTCCACTAAACGCATAAAAATCAACATCTAACTCAGCTACATCGACTGTCATATGTGGCACAGCTTGCGCTCCATCAACAACGATGACGGCCCCAACGCTGTGAGCTAGTTGAGTCAATTCTGCAATTGGATTCACACTACCTAAGACATTTGAAACATGCGTCAAGGCAACGATTTTCGTTCGATTGGTGATTTGTTGTTTTGCACTGGCCAAATCTAACTGCCCATCTTCGGTTAACTCGATATATTTCAAGGTCGCTTTTTTCTTTTTAGCCAGTTGTTGCCAAGGAACAATGTTTGAATGGTGTTCCATATAAGAAATCACAATTTCATCGCCCTCATGGACATTGGTTTCGCCATAACTTTTGGCTACCCAATTCAAACTGGTAGTTGTTCCTCTTGTGAACAACACTTCAGCGGTTTCTTTAGCTTGAATAAACGCTCGAACGGTTTCACGAGCAGCTTCATATTGACGGGTAGCTCGTTCGGCTAACGTATGCACACCGCGGTGAACATTGGCGTTAGCAGTTTGATAATAGGTTGCAATGGCAGTTAAGACAGCTGTGGGCTTTTGACTGGTCGCAGCACTATCCAGATAAATTAGCGGTTCATCATTCACCACTTGATTTAATATTGGAAAATCTTTTTTTACCTCTTCACCTTGAAACATCATTTTATTAACTTCCCTTCAATCGTTTCCACTAAGTCCTCACGAATCGTTTTCAACGGGATGGCTGCAATCACGGAACCTAAAAAGCCGCGGGTAACTAAGCGTTCGGCTATATCTTTTGGAATCCCGCGACTCATCAAATAATACATTTCTTCTGGATCCAAACGCCCAACACTGGCTGCATGCCCGGCTGTTACATCATTTTCATCAATTAAAAGAATCGGATTTGCATCGCCACGCGCTTTATCTGATAGCATCAAAATGCGACTTTCTTGCTGGGCGTCGGCTCCTTTTGCGCCTTTAATAATGTGTCCAATACCGTTAAAGGTTAAGGTAGCTTTTTCGAGAATCACGCCATGTTGTAAAATATGCCCGACTGAATGTCGGCCAAAATTCGTCACTCTGGTATCAATGGCTTGAATTTGTTTGCCCATACTGATGGCCACAACTTTCACTTCACTGTGAGAACCTTCTCCAATCAAGTCGGAATCAAAGTCCGCAATCACATCCCCATCATTCATCACGCCAATCGCCCATTCTATTCTTGAATTGCCTAGTAAATGGCCACGACGATTAAAATAGGTCGTGGTATTTTCGCCTAATTCATCAACGGCTGAAAACTTCACTTTTGCACCAGGTTTAGTGATCACTTCTACCACAATATTGGCTGCATTTTTCTGATTCCCAATCGTTTGGTATTTTTCTACATAGGTAAAGGCACTATTGGTATCAGCATAAATCAACACGTGTTTGATTAGACTGTTAGTTTCTTGACTATTTTGGACGAATAACGCTTCTAGCGGTTCTGTGATGACGACATTTTTTGGTACATATAAAAAGACGCCACTAGTCATAAAGGCTGCATGGAAAGCCGTTAGTTTGTCTTCATCTGGTTTAACAGCTAGTTGCATATACGCTGCTTCTACTAGTTCAGGGTGTTCTTCCATCGCTGTAAAAATATCTGTAAAGATAACGCCTTGTTCAATCAATTCCATCGATAATTGTTCAAAAGCTGTTTGCGTCCCGACTTGAACAATACGAGGAGCATCTGACTCTTCTGTTAAAAAGTCATTGGCTAAGAAAACCGGTTCTTCAACAAGGTTAAAATCTGGCACTTGTAACAGTGGCCAACGATTGTAATGTACACGCTCAATGACTGGCAACTCCAATGAAGAAATCTTTTCTAAAGCCGCTAAACGCAAATCCAGCATCCAAGTTGGTTCATTTTTCATCATAGAAAACATCCGGACGTCGCCAAGAGTATCTTTGTATGCTATTTCTTTCATCTTGCTCCCCTCCTTAGTCTTCATCTAAATCAAACTCGATACCCAATTCATCCCGAATACCTTTGTAGCCTTCTGCTTCTAAACGCTTCGCCAGTTCAGCTCCACCCGTTTTTACAATGATTCCATTCATCATCACGTGAACCACATCTGGTGTCACATAATTTAATAAGCGTTGGTAATGCGTAATAATGAGTGCGCCAAATGATTCGCCGCGCATCGCATTAATGCCTTTAGACACCACTTTTAACGCATCGATATCTAATCCTGAATCGATTTCATCCAAAATTGCAAAAGTCGGCTCAATCATCATCATCTGCAAAATTTCATTGCGCTTTTTTTCTCCACCAGAAAAGCCTTCATTTAAATAACGTTCTGCCATTTCTTCAGACATATCTAATAACTCCATTTTTTCATCCATCTTACGAATAAACTGCATCACGGGAATCTTGTTGTCATCCTCACGACGGGCATTAATCGCAGCTCTCATAAATTCTGCATTCGTAATACCAGCAATTTCGCTTGGGTATTGCACCCCTAAAAATAAACCAGCACGTGCCCGCTCATCAACAGCCATTTCTAATACATTTTCACCATCTAGTGAAATCTCACCTTGGGTTATAGTAAAACTAGGATGTCCCATAATTGCGGCAGCTAATGTTGATTTACCGGTTCCATTAGGCCCCATAATTGCGTGAATTTCATTTGTTTTCACCGTCAAATCAACGCCTTTTAAAATTTCTTTCTCTTCAATGGAAACATGTAAATTTTTAATTTCTAAAACAGCCATTATCAAAACTCCTTTTTATTTCGCTTTATTTTTACCTATCTTCTTTATTCCATTCTACTCCATTTTATCTGAACTAGTATCCATACGCAATAAAGTTACTATCAAACAACTTACTTTTTCTAGTTAAATAAGGTAAACTAGGTAAGTAACCGCTGAAAAATTGCGCAACGTCTTAAGAAACACTAACAAATACTATAGTTAAATTAGAAAGTAGGATAGATAGATGAGTAAACCAATTATTGGTATTCCGGGAAACATTTTACGTGGTGTTAACGAAACAAACGGAGTCACCATCACATACACACCACAAGGTTTCATCGACGGCATTCAAGCCGCAAAAGGCGTACCTGTTATTTTTCCAATTAGCCCAACAGAAGACGCTTCTTATTATGTTGACCAAATTGATGGATTGTTATTAGCTGGAGGACAAGATATTTCTCCTTTATTATTTGGCGAAGAGCCTCATTTGAAATTAGAGGCCACTGAGCCCGCCCGCGATGCATTCGAAATGGCGCTAATAAAAGAAACCTTAGCTCAGCATAAACCGATTTTAGCAATTTGTCGCGGTATGCACCTATTGAATGTCATGTATGGCGGAACTCTTTACCAAGCTCTTTCTGATTATAAGGAACTAACCGTGCAACACATTCAGCAAACTTATTTCAATACAGGCTCTCATACCATTACCCTAGATACCGAAAGTCAATTGGGGACTATTTTTGGGGCAACTTATTTAGTAAACTCTTATCACCACCAAGCTATTAAAGAATTGGCTGACTCGTTTAAAGCCGTTGCTTGGAGCAAAGATAACCTGGTTGAAGGGTTTGAATCGACTGATTCTGAGCAAAGCATCATCGCCGTCCAATGGCATCCAGAATTAATGTTAAAAGAAGACCTCAAGATGCAGCGCTTGTTTACAGATTTTGTTAAACGTGCTTCAGTTGCTTATTAATAGATAGATATATTAAGAGAAAATAGGCCAGCTAAACGAACTGTTTAGCTGGCCTATTTTTAGATTTAAAAACTTCTATGGTTTAATCTTTAACTGGTACTACTGCGCCATCCCATTCTTCCATGATGTAGTCTTGAACTTCTTTTGATTTCAACACTTCAATTAATTTTAGAATAGCTGGGTCTTTAGCATCTTCTGAACGAACAGCTACGATATTAGCGTATGGCGAACTTGTACTTTCCAATGCAATCGAATCTTCAAGGGGGTTAATATCTTGATCTACTGCAAAATTAGAATTAATCGCTACTAAATCACCTTCCTCTTGTTGGTACAATGTTGTCATTAAAGCTGGATCGTTTTCGTATTCAAATTCTAAGTTCTTTGGATTTTCATCTATATCATCAAAAGTGGCAGTTGTTGGTTCAACGCCTTCTTTTAACGTAACTAGACCTTCATCTGCTAAGATGCTAATAATGCGACCCCAGTCTGATTGGCTATTGCTCACTAAAACAGTTGCACCATCTTTTAAATCTGATAAGTTTTCGTATTTTTTAGAATACAAGCCAAGTGGTTCGATATGGATTGCACCAGCATTGACGAAGTCAAAATCATTTTCATTAACTGCGCTATTAAAGAAAGGAATATGTTGGAAATAGTTCGCATCTAAGTCGCCTTCATCTAAAGCTACGTTCGGAACAACATAGTCATTATAAGTAGTAATATCTAATTTTACGCCTTCTTTTTCAAGAAGTGGTTTAGTAAATTCCAATATCTCTGCATGTGGTACGTTGCTAGCACCAATTTTTATAGTCGTTTCATCGCTTTCATTTGCTGAATCGTTCCCACAAGCTGCCAGTGTTAAAGATAATCCTAAAGTTAAAATTGCTCCAAATAATAATGATTTTTTCATCGTCTTTCTCCCCTTTTTCTTTTCAATTTTTTATAAATCTTAATCCATTACTGATTACTATGTGTTTAACGTTTATCAATTCGTTTAACAGCAGTATCTCCAACAAATTGGATAGTGAAAACTAAAACCAAGATAATCAATGTCGCTACTAACGTTACAGCGGGTTGATTTCTTTGGAAGCCATCTAAGTAAGCAAGATTTCCTAATCCACCAGCGCCAATAACTCCGGCCATAGCGGTATAACCAACTAATGAAATTGTTGTAACGGTTAAACCAGAAACAATGGCCGGTAAACTTTCTGGGATGAGAACTTTATAAATAATGTCCCATTTACTAGCTCCCATTGCTTCAGCCGCTTCAATAACGCCTTTATCGATTTCGCGAAACCCGATTTCAACTAAGCGTCCATAGAAAGGAGCTGAAGAAATAATCAAAGCTGGTAACGCAGCTAATGGTCCAATAATTGATCCAACTAACGTTTTTGTGAATGGCATGATTAAAACGATTAAGATAATAAACGGTACTGAACGAAATACGTTCACGAAGAATGCTACGACACTATACAGCACTTTAGCACCAGGTGTTTCTTTTCCATTTGTTTCATACAATAAAAGACCAAGTAAGAGTCCAAATAAAAAGACAATAATGACTGAACCAGCGGTCATTCCTAACGTTTGCACTGTAGCTTTTTGCATTTTTTCTAAATCGATTTCTGAAAAATCAAAATATTGAGTAATCAGATTAGCACCTAGTTTAAGATTCGACAACATGTTCAATCACCTCTACTCCTACTTTCATCTGATTCATTTGCTCAATCGCTTGCGCAATATTTACTGCATCACCCGTTAACTGAACGTATAAGGAACCAATCGAACCTTTTTTGGCTTGTTGGATATTCCCTTGAATAATGTTTAACTCGACGTCAAATTCACGTACAATTCTTGAAATAACCGGCATTTTCACTTGTTCCTCTTCGAACACGAGATGAATTAATTTGCCTTCTGGGTACTCTACCAACATTTCTTCTAAGACTTCATCTGTTTCTCCACTATCTGGATTGGTATCTTGGCGAATAAAACGTTTCGTAATGTCTTGTTGAGGTTTTTTGAAGACTTCTAGCACATCTCCTGACTCGACCACTTTTCCATCATCCATAACTGCTACCTTGTTGCAAATCTTCCTGACAACATGCATCTCATGAGTAATCAATACAATCGTTAAGTTTAATCGTTTGTTGATATCTAACAATAAGTCCAAGACTTCATCGGTCGTCTGAGGGTCTAGTGCACTCGTGGCTTCATCACAAAGCAATAAGGTTGGTTCATTGGCTAATGCTCTGGCAATCCCCACACGTTGTTTTTGACCACCTGACAACTGTGCTGGATAAGCTTGTTCTCTTCCTTCAAGTCCTACTAACCGCAACAATTCTTTCGCCCTATCGTCACGCTTCGCTTTAGGTACCCCAGCGATTTCTAATGGAAACAAAACATTTTCCAATACTGTCCTAGACCACAATAAGTTAAAATGTTGAAAAATCATCCCAATCTTTTGGCGTTCTTTTCTTAAGTCTTTGCCTTTTAATTCTGAAATCACATGACCATTAATGGTGACAGTACCATTCGTCGGAATTTCAAGTCCATTAAACATACGAACCAACGTACTTTTCCCTGCTCCAGAGTACCCAACGATGCCATATATCTCACCATCTTCAATTGACAAATCAACTTGCTCGACTGCCGTTAGATTGCCTTCTTTTGTTTGGAAAACTTTTTTTATATTCTTTAACTCAATCACCAGCGTTCCCCCTCTCTCTACTTAACAGGTAAATAAAAAAACCTTCGTCCTTATATTAAGTCACCTACTTAATATAAGGACGAAAGTCATTGCTTTCGTGTTACCACCTTAATTTGTTGATTTATCACTAAATCAACCTCATCCAGTACTAAGCTCGTTGCAACTTGTATACTGTGGCACGTTATCGGGTGCTACCGGAAAGGGCTTATGCAGATGCATTCACTCGTTCTTGCTCAAAGACCATTTTCGGTTCAACTCCCATTACCTCTTTTCAGCAAACAAGGCTCTCTAAAAATGTTTGTAACGAACGTACTCTTCTTATCATCGCTTTGGTTATGATATTGTCAATATTTTAACAGATGGTTTTTTCTCTGTCAACAAGAATCATTTATTTAATCGTATCTGACAGAGCATTGAAAGCAACTTCATCCACATCGCTTAATTCGACGATCCAATTATTTTCTTTAGCTACACTATTTAATTTTTCAGGTTCCTCAGCTAGTGCTACATGGTAAGAAACCACATTCCCTGCAAGCGGCGTAGTCAGTTCTGTTACTGCCTTGGCACCTTCTACACCAATTAAACTCTCATCAAGTTCTACTTTAGTCACATCAGAAGGGATATCAATAAACATCACTTCACCTAAATCATCTTGTCCTTTTTCAGACAAACCAATCCGATAGTTTTTTTCGTTTTTTAAAATCCATAAGCCATTTTCACTGTACTTTATTTTTTGCACTTCAGTCATTTCATTTCTCTCCTCTACTTTAGCCATTCTTTTTCAAAAACGTCTTCATTGAAACCAAGCGTGATTTTTTCCCCATTGCTTACCAGTGGTCGTTTAATCAGCATCCCATCCGTTGATAGTAGTTCTGCGGCTTCTTCTGCCGTCATTTCTGGTAGTGTGTCTTTCAAATTTAGTTCACGGTAACGATTGCCGCTCGTATTAAAAAAACGACTTATTGGTAAATTAGATGCTGCCATCCATTCCATCAATTGTTTTTTTGAAGGAGGTTGCGCAATCATATCGATTACTTGGTACTCCATTGTATTGTTCTCCAACCATTGTCTGCCTTTACGACAACTTGAACAAGTTGTGTGTTGATAAAAGTTAAGCATATTCCCTTCTCCCTTCAATTTTCGTTTCACATTTTTTTATTTGAGTTGCATCTAAAACTGACTTTCATCTTCTGAGAACATGTAGCTCCGGTAATGATACCTCATCGACATCACTAAGCCGACACCCATCATATTCCCTAATAAAGCCGATCCACCTTGGGAGATGAAAGGAAGAGGAATCCCCGTTAACGGCAACATTCCAATACCCATTCCAATGTTTTCCAACACGTGGAATAAAATCATCATGATTACACCAGTGGAAATATAGGTGTAAAACTCATTTTTTGTATCAAAACAAATGCGGATCATTTGGTAAATCAATAAGAAATAAATAAAGATTAAAGCTGTGCTTCCGATAAAGCCAAAGTTTTCACCAATCGTCGAAAAAATCATATCAGACTCTCGAACAGGTACATATACTTCTGAAACACCAAGTCCTTTACCAAATACTTTTCCAGAACCAATGGCTTTCATACTTTGAATCAGCTGATAGGCTGCATCAGCGGAATCTTGATAAGGATTAAGCCAAGAATCAATCCGAGCAAACTGATATGGTTTAAAACCAAAGTTCAACAAAATATCACGGTTGTAGGCCACAATAAACAATAAACCACTACCGATGCCTGCTACAACTGCAAATATTGGAAAGATAATTTTCCACGTTATACCTGACATTAAGATAATACCGCCAGTAATAGCCATAAAAACTAACGTCGTCCCCAAGTCATTTTGTAATAAAATCAATACTAGTGGGACAATAGACGTGAGCAAAATTTTACCAAACAATAAAAAGTCTGCTTTCACAAAATGCTCATTGTATTCGCTGTTGTGTTTGGTTACTACTCGCGCGAGCATAAGAATAAAGGCAATTTTCATTATCTCTGCAGGCTGAAACGTGAGCGGTCCAAATTTGAACCAACTTTTAGCTCCTGTAAAGGCTGCTGTGGGTCGATCATAAAAGAACAAGACTAAAACCAACAGCAATAAGCCAATTCCATAAGCAATTGGCGCTAGTTTCCATAGTTGTTCGGAATCAAATTGCATAATGACAACAATAGCAATTGTTCCAACGATGTACCAAAGTATCTGCATGATTGTGGTTCGCAATCCTTTGCCTTCGATTAAATAGGTTGTCGAAAAGAGAGTGACTATGCTGATAATGGATAATAATAAAATAGATAAGATTATACCGTAGTCTATTTTTGATTCTTTATTTGCATTCATATTTCTAAAATTCTCCTTGTCTCTTCAATCAAATAATAAAATAGCATTTTTTAATTTCTTATTCATTATATAAGAAATCAGCTACAAAAAAAAGGGGAGCGGGACAAAATCCCAACTCCATTTTTTGATTGTGTCACCCTTTTTATATTGGCAAATTTTCATCTTTATCCATTTCATGTTCTTCAATGGTTTTAATCTTCGTTAATTTTCTACGTTGTTTATTGGCTGCATCAAGTAAGTAATCTTCTTTTGTTTTCCCCTTTTCTTCGTCTTCTTTTTTAAACTCAGCTACTGTTTTATCATTTTTGTATTGGAAATAAATAACGTTAATCAGTGCCCCTAATAAAAAGACAATTGCCGAAAAGTAAAGCCACAACATCAAGATAATGAAGACTCCAAACGCTCCGCTTCCAGCTGCTGCTCCTCCAGCAACGGATACATAAAGTGAAAATCCTTGTGATAATATCAACCAACCGACCGCAGAAAATACAGCGCCGGGTAGAGAATATATAAACGATAAGCTGTGATTCGGTAATAATGAATACATTAAAATTAAGACAACTAGTAAAACAGCTAATAATATAAGCCACCTAAAACTAAGTATCTCTTCAATCAGTGTTAATTTAATATTAAGAATATTTTCAATGAAACGCAGGATTTGTTCACCAAAAACAAAAGCAAACATAATAACTCCAACAACCCCAACAATTGCCACATTAATAACAAATGACATCACTCGGACGATAATAAAATTCTTTCGTTTCTCAACACCATAAACATCGTTTAAGACCAATTGGGTCGCATTGAATGCTTTACTAGTGGACCAAAGAGATGCGATTAACCCAATAGAAATAACGCCTCCACGCGTCTGGCTTAAAAAATCCATTAACATAGGCTGAACGATACTATAAATATCTGATGGTAAAGCTGTCTTTATATAAGGCAATATTTCTGCTGCACTAATTGGTAGGAAAGGAATCATATTCGCGACTACTAATAATATAGGTGCAATTGACAGCAAAATAAAATAAGCTAATTCTGCTGAGTTAGATGAAACCTCAGCTCGTTCCCAGTTTGGTTTTATAATTTCCAACCATGCTTTTGCTTTCTCTTTAAAAGAAGCTTTTTTTGGAATTGCTGTCATTCAACACCACACCTTTCTTAGCTAAAATTGTTGACTCTTCGACTTTATTGTTATATCTGATGCAAATTGTAATCCATCAACAACTGATTGATTCCATCATCGACTGATCTAGCTTTTGATTCTGCACCTGAATTAAAAATTACGGTTACGGATTTACCTTCTTCTTGTTGAATCAATCCAATTTGTTGTTTTCCTGCTGATAAAGACAATTCAATAAATCCTTCTTTGTTATTAGGCGTTTCTTTTATTTCTATTTCGATTTTTTTATTTCCTTTTGTCATAAATAAGCTCCTTTTAGTTGGTTTCTCTTTTTTAGTATACTCTATTTCATTATTTTTTTCACTTCTCATCCATTACAGAATACGGAAAAAGAAAAAAAGCTGAGGCATCCAAAAACATGAATGTCTCACCTTTTTAACTTCTTTAATAAATGAACGTTTTTTATTAAATCAAGTTATGCAATTCCTTTACCTGTTGCTTTATTCAGAAACGATGGCTACTCCAGCACTTGCGCCAATTCTTGTTGCTCCTGCTTTGACCATTTCTTCTACATCCGCTTTTGAATGAATCCCACCAGATGCTTTGACTCCAATCGTTTCTCCAACTGTTTTTCTCATTAATGCGATATCTTCTTTCGTTGCTCCACCGGTTGAAAAACCAGTTGAAGTCTTCACATAGTCTGTACCCGCTTGAACAGCCAGTTCACAAGCACGTACTTTTTCTTCATCCGTTAATAAGCATGTTTCAATAATCACTTTCACTAATGCTTTTCCTTTAGCAGCTTCAACTACTTTTTGAATATCATTTAAGACTTGCTCATCTTCTTTAGACTTTAATGCTCCAATATTAATAACCATGTCTACTTCTGTTGCTCCATTATTAATAGCGTCAGTTGTTTCATATACTTTTACAGCTGTTGTATTCGCACCTAATGGAAATCCAATAACCGTACAAACATCAACATCTGATCCTTTTAACTGTTTTGCAGCTTCTGTTACCCATGTTGGATTAACACACACTGAATAGAAACCATATTCTTTAGCTTCCGCAGTTAGTGTTAGGATTTCTTCCTTTGTCACAGCTGGTTTTAAGGCTGTGTGATCAATTAGATTAGCTATTTTATTCATTTGTTTTCCCCCTAGTTTTTTTAAATAGTTTTTTGAACATATGTCCATATATACAAGAAATTACGTTCAAGTTCGAATACTTCTATTATATCTTAAACGCCATAAAATGTAAACGTTCTAACATGAACTATTAAGCTTTTTCAACTCCACTCCAGAAGCTCTTTTGCAGTGAATTGATCAATTATTAACACGTTCGCATACTGTCCTTTTAAGGCTCCGTCAATGGCGGCTAGTTTTCTGTGTCCGCCAGCTACTAAAATAGATTTTTCTTTGTGTCTTAGTTCTTCTAAATCAATACCCATCGTACGATTATTTATTTCTTGATCACTTATTTCTCCTTGGTCATCAAAAAAGCGCGAGCAAATATCTCCAACGGCTTGTTTTTTTAAACGGCCTTTTTCTTCTTGATCAAAATACCCTAGTCTGAATAACAATGCATTTTCACGCACTGTTCCGACCGTAAATAGCGCTACCGTTGCTTGTTTACCCTTTTCAATGATGTATTGCATATGTCGGTCTTGCTCCACTAATTCCTTAGTCGTAACATGATCAAAGATAACAGGTAACAATAGATTAAGCGGTGTCGTTTGGAATGCAGCAGAAAACAATGAAATCGTTTCGTTAGCATAAGTCTGAACGGTTGAATGACTAATACCACCTTTTAGCTGAACAACTTCAACACCGTTAACTTTTTTAGGGGTTAATTTCCTGGCAATTTCGTGCATTGTCGTCCCCCAACTTACTCCTAAAATAGTCCCATCTACAATCACCTGTTCTAGATAATCTGCTGCAAAGCGAGATAAATAAGCTGTGATGATTTCATAATCAGATTCCGGTGAGAATACAACATGAACTTCTGCTAGTGAGTATTTTTCTTTTAATTCTATTTCTAAATGAGCGAGGTCAAAAAAGGGATCTATTATTTTTATTTGGATATACCCTTTATCTTTAGCCCTCTTTAATAAGCGAGAAACAGTTGGTCTTGAAATACCAAGTTTTATTCCAATCTCTTGTTGGCTATAATCCGATTGATAATACAACTTAGCCACTTCAATCATTAGTTGTTCTTTTGCTTCATTTTTTATAGTACCCCTCCTCACTTTGTATCTTTTACTCAGTATAACGGATTCCAAACCTTTGTGGAATACATGTTAGTCGAGTTGGTTTTTAGCAAACAAGAGGCTGGGACTTTTTGTCCCAGCCTCTTCACATATCCGAATTTTCATTCTAGAATGTGCTTCAAAAAAACAAACCTGAATCACTTCACGAACAATGCTCGATGGTTACTTATTAAAACAAGTGCTTGCTTCGAAAAATTCCATGTCTAAAGATTGAGCAACTTCTTTTTTAGTCAATTTATGATGCATAACGTTTATTCCACCATATACAGTCGGGTTTTCTCGTGCCGCTTTTTCGACACCTTTTTCAGCGATTTCTAATGCATAAGGAATCGTTACGTTAGTTAAAGCCATTGTTGACGTTTTCGAAACGGCTCCTGGCATATTGGCAACTGCATAATGAAGAACCCCATGACGAGTATAGACAGGGTCATCATGTGTTGTTACTTTATCAGCTGTCTCAACAATTCCACCTTGGTCGACTGCAATATCTACAATCACTGATCCAACTTCCATTGTTTTAACCATTTCTTCTGTTACTAATGTTGGTGCTTTAGATCCATGGATCAATACCGCTCCAATAACTAGGTCAGCTGTTTTAACTTGTTTTGCAATATTAAATTTGTTTGACATCAATGTTGTCACTGAATTACCGAAGATATTACCTAACTCAGCTAAACGAGCCGGATTGACATCTAAAATAGTGACATCAGCACCAAGACCAACAGCCATTTCAGCTGCGTGCATTCCTGAAACACCACCACCGATAATAACAACCTTACCTGCTGAAACGCCTGGTGCGCCACCAAGTAAAAGACCTTTTCCACCATAAGTGTTTTCTAAAAATTGTGCGCCAATTTGAATAGACATCCGACCAGCTACTTGACTCATTGGAGTTAATAATGGCAACTGGCCATCTTTCGTCATTGTTTCATATCCAATAGCGGTTACGCCTGATTCAACTAATTTAGCTGTTAATTCTTTAGCTGCTGCTAAATGCAAATAAGTGAACAGAATTAGACCTTCACGGAAATAGCCATATTCTTCAGGTATCGGTTCTTTTACTTTAATAACCATATCCGCTGCCCAAATATCTGCAACACTTTCCACCATTTTTGCTCCTGCTTCTACGAATGCTTCATCAGTGAAGCCTGCTTTTTTTCCAGCTAATTCTTCAACAATAACTTCGTGTCCTGCTTCTACGAGACTGTGAACTCCCGCTGGTGAAATAGCCACTCGATTTTCGTTGTTTTTGATTTCTTTAGGTATACCGATTATCATAATCATTTACCTCCTATTGGAAATACACTGACCTCAATTCGGACAGCTTTATTCACCACTATATCGCTTAACTTGCAAAAAATGAAATATGAACCTAAATTTTTTTATGAAAATCTTTAATTCTTTTAGTGTAAGCATGTAGCGGTTCTTTATTTTTTTAAACAATCCTTTTTTGTCCTTATTTAAACCTTATTTAAGCCCTATTATTCTATTATTTTTTGTACTCTTCCAACTTGATCCTTTTCTTTTAACATCACTTTTATTCCATGAGGATGTTGTGCACTATTTGTCAAAATCCGCTTAACGTGGCCTCTTGTTAACGTCCCTGTACGTTGATCTTTTTTAAGCACAATATCGACTACTGAATCTAGTTTTATGTTCACTCTTTTCTTTCCATCCATTTTATTTCCTCCTTATTTCGTTTACTTTATTTTTTTATTGTACCACATTTATTTTCCTATTCGCTTTGTCATTTTTTTACCATTCAATTTAATTGGCTAACCAAGAGAAATTAAGTTCTCGTCACTTTTTTCTGTTTGGCACTTCTTTATTTTTCAGCCTTTCAACAAATTACTTTCCAAATACACAGCCATGTCGCATAATAGATAAAGGACAGGGGGATTAATCTTGACATACAATCGAACTATTGATGTTGTAAAGGGACTTGCGATTCTTTTTGTTATTTTGATACACAGTTTAACAAGTGAAACCATGTTAACTATCGGCGGACCTTTTTATATTCTACAAGCTGTACCTTTATTTCTTATTATTGCAGGATTCAATAATGCTATGTCGTATGAACGGCATCACACTCAAACACTAATTGATCTTTATCAGCCAACCTTACTTTTAAAAAAGTTGAATCGTATTTTATTACCTGCTGTTGTTGCTTACCTAGTTCAAATGATTATCGGTCCATTTATTGGAAAAGAAGCCACTATCTTCTTTTATTTATTTGGCCGTGGTGGATTTGGCGGTTTTTTCATTTCGATTATGATTCAGCTTATTTTCTTTTTACCTTTTCTTTATTATCTTGCAAAAAAAAATCATCATCTAATGTTAATTATGAGTTTCTCTATTAATTTGGCTTTTGAGTTGGCTAGCGATATTTTGGGACTGCCACCGTTTTTATACCGGTTATTTTTCTTTCGATACTTGTTTGCCATCGCCTTAGGTATTTGGTATTTCTTTATTCAAGAAGACAAAAAAGCTCTGAATTTGATGAAAATAAGTGCCTTATTAAGTATTCCTTATCTTATACTGGTTCATTATTTTGAGTATGAAGCGCCTTTTTACTCTTTTGATACGTCATGGAGAGGTCAAAATCCCTTGACATTCTTTTATCCTTTATTGCTGTTTCATTTAGGGCTCACTTACTTGCCTAAGTTAAGATGGAATATTATTTATGAAGGTTTAGCGCGTTTAGGCACTCAATCGTACCACATCTTCATTGTTCAAATGGTTTACTTTTGGATTATCTATTCCTATACTGATAAGACAGAATCTTTGCTAATTGTTGATTTAGCTATTTGCTTAGTTGTTGGGATAGGGTATTATCACCTAGAGCAAACTTATTTAAATCGCAAACAGTAAAAAAGCTATTTCCAGCATCTATTTGTCGTGAAAATAACCTTTTTACTTTTTTAAATAGGAAAGATAAACCTATTCGACGTTTACTTACTAAAAGAAAGCTGTTATACTATTTGAGTAAGTTACCTTAAAGGAGGAATTATCCACATGGAAAACCCATTCATAGATTTATTAAAAGAGCGTCGTTCCATTTACGCTCTAGGAAAAAATGTACCCTTATCTAATGAGCAAATTACAGAATTAGTACAAAAGGCTATTAAAGAAAGTCCAACTTCATTTAATTCACAAACATCCCGTGCCGTTGTATTGTTTGGAGATTCCCATGATACATTATGGGATCTAACAGAAGCAGCTTTAAAAGTTGTTATTCCTGAAGGACAAGATTTTGCTCCCACTGTTGGAAAATTAAATTCTTTCCGTGCTGGTTATGCAACAATCTTATTCTTTGAAGATATGAGTATTGTCAAAAACCTACAAGAACAATTTGCACTATACGCAGATAATTTCCCAGTATGGTCAGAACAAGCTTCTGGAATTGCACAACACTCAGTATGGACGGCATTAGCTACTGAAAATGTTGGTGCTAGCTTACAACATTACAATCCACTAATTGATAACGTTGTTCATTCAGAATGGAACTTATCTTCTGACTGGAAGTTGCGTGCACAAATGCCCTTTGGCTCAATTGAAGCACCCGCTCAAGATAAAGAGTATATGGATGATGATGAACGAGTTCTTTCGTTTAATTAATTCAAAAAGGAAAGAGGCTGGTGCAAAATATGTACCAGCCTCTTTCCACATACTCAGATTTCCATTCTAGAATTTGCTTCAAAAAGCAAACCCGACACCTACTTCACGAATAATGCTCGGTGGTCTGTGACCACCGAGCATTATTCGCGAAGTGATTCGGGTCTAACTGCTTTATGTGCCACTCCTTTTATTTTTATAGTCTTTTGTACTTTTTTCCACATAATCAGGTAAGTTAACATCATTTTACCTTTCATCAATAACTAGCCTTGTCTTGAGCTAATTTATGCCCTTTATAATCAAACAATTGACCAAAGTAATTAGGATAAGAATGCGTTTTGTAAACCTGAACCACTAGTTGCATTTGATTATTAATGATAGCTTCTTCCATATCCTTTTCAACATCGTATATAAACTTATAGGTCTTCATACCCACAACTAAACAGTCAAACGTTCAATCATCAAAAACAAGTTCGAACTTACAGAATGGATTTGAACTCATAGCGTTCATTACTTTTATTTCAGATATAATTATTCCTGTGACAATAGCTGAGTTCACCCTTCCTCCTCCTACTCTGATCTTTTATTTATTTTATAATTCTTCTAGTCATTCCATCCTCTATTTAAGTACCTTCGTCAATTTTTATTCATTTCTTCAATAACCACAATTACTGGTTGACAGCCAAAAGGGACACCATCCAATCTATCCCTTCCAATGGTTCGCATATTTATATCAAAAAATTCAGCTGCGTACTTAGAATAAAAATTTTTATTTTGTGTGGGATCTATATAATCTATTACTTCCTTACTCACATCGCTCATCTCATCTTTTATAAAGACTTTTTTTATCCACAAATATATAATTTAAATCATACTTTTCGATACTTACTTTTTTATCTGCCATCTCTCTCACCTCAATCCTTATCGTACGAACGAGTGTTCGGTAATTAAAGAGAAATCCTCAAAAAAGATTGCCGTTCCTGCGACTTAGCAGCACGTGCAATCTTTTTTAGGTTAGATCATTTAGGGTCTGGTGATAGCTATTTTAACCCCCTACGTTTTTCATTCATCAGATTTTAATGGAATAATGTTTTTTCTCTCTAGCTTAATTTCATATCTAAGTTAGTCCTTTTTTCTTTTGAAAGCTCAAGAGCTAATCTGAGTTTTAAAGATAAGTTAGGATCGTTGATGGGTGTTTCAAAAATTTCTTCACATTTAGCAATCCGATATTTAACGGTATTGCGATGAATAAATAATAGTTTAGCAGTGAGGGTGATATCACATTGAGATTCCAAATATACTTTCAATGTTTTTCTTAATTCTTTATCCATTTCACTGATTGGAAAAGCTAGTTTTTTTAAAGTAGTGGTACAAAAATGTTCTACTTGTGCTAAAGGAGTATGCTCAATTAACTTATTAAATCCTTTAGTTTGATGATAATGAACGATTCCAAGAGAATTGCTTTGTAAAACCATTTTACAAGTTTCTCTTGCTTCTTTGTAAGAAAAATAGATTGAGGTTATCTTGCTTACATCATTCCCAATTGAAAAGTGAAGTGTGATTGGCAATCTATCTTTTAACTGCTGATGAATGAGGCAAAGTTTATCTTTTAAATTTGGTTCAGCTTTTTGCAAAAGTATTCCATAATAACTAGTATCTTTAATTGGAAACAGTAACGCATTCTCAAAATCATTAGAAAATTGCCTTTCTAACCATTCATATGTCAAATGATACCGATCTATTTCAAGGCCATTATCCATTATATCCGACTCTTGATTCTCAAAATGAACGATAATGATAGTATAGATAGATGAATCAACTAGACCATAATCTTTTCCATAATCTAACCAATGAATAACAGGTTTACTTATTTGATTGGTTTCTTGCATTAATTGAGAGAAAAAAGTTTCTCTTAATTGTAACCTACTTTCGGTTATTTCCAGATTTTTATAAATGGTATGTAAAAGAACTGTATTTGTTTGTTCAATGGCGAATTGAGAAAAAGGATAAGGAATCTGATCCGCTTTAAAAATTACTAATAAATAAGGAAAATACGCATTGATTTTAATTGGAAACACCGAAACAAGTAATTTATTCTCATCATCTATTTCAAAAAGAAACCAAGATTCTTTATCCTTATTTTGAATTTTTTTAAGATATGGAATTAATTGTTGTTGATGATAATTTTCAAAACGTAGATCTTGTTGAAACTGTTTTGATTCTGCAATAATCTCTGTAAATGGATTAACCAACATAACTGGACGTTTTAAAATAGTCCCTAAATGATGGATTAAAGTCTTTAAATCAGCTCCTTTAATCATCAAGTTAGAAAATTTCTTCTGAATGTCTAATGCATAATATAATTTGTCCGTTTGCTGGTCCCAAATATAAGAAAGCATTTGATGAGAAATGGTTCCTAAGTTAAGGGTACATGGAATTTGTAATAAAGGGAAGTTTAGGCTATCCGCAAAGGTTATCACCTCTTCGTCTAATTCACTTATAAACCTCCCTAACTTAATTCCTAACCCAGCCACTGGTAATTCATAAAGCGATTGAATGAAGTCGCATAACATTTTGGGATTATCTTTGAAAGCCATAGCTGTTGTTAATAAGAACGTGTTTTTAGGTAAATATAAAGCAACGTCTGGTGTTTCGGTAATTTTAATTGCCTCTACTTCTTTAGATAAATCAGCTTGCTTATTTAAAACCTGAATATCGGAAAAGTGTGGTATTTCTAGTATTGCTTTGAGAGTAGTCATTTTATTGCCTTCATACTTGTATACGGTTGATTTAATTAGATAAACTTCTAACTTACAGTCACTTTTTCGGGGGTGTTTGTGCTAAAACTAATGCATGTTTTAGTTGTTTTAAATAATGATAGTGGCACTTAATGTACTATACACTAGTAATTAAAGAATTCAAATTACTAAAAAAAATTTTTATCAAGTGTATTAGCTGCAATGAAATTTTATAATAAAAAAGAAATGACTATTTGAGCAATAAAAAAGGCCAACGATTTAAAACGTTTGGCCTTTTTTGGAATCTTTTAGATTGATAGTTGCTTAAAGGTTTCACCAACAGCATCTTCAATAACTAAATCAATTGGAAAATCAATTTTCAGAGGCGTTTTATTAATGACAACAACCCGTTTCCCTTTAAAATAGTGAATCAAATTTTTAGCCGGATTAACAGTTAAAGACGTGCCTGCAATGATGAGTAAGTCAGAACTAGCAATGAGTTCTTTTGCTCTTTCTAAAATTTCTGGCTTAATATTTTCTCCAAATAAAACAACATCTGCTCGAATAATGCCATTATCAATAGGACACCTTGGAATATTTAGTTCATCTCTTTGGATTTCTTTTGGCTTGTATTCTCGGCCACATTCCATACAGTGAAAATGACGATTGTTACCATGTAATTCAACGACAAGTTTACTTCCAGCAGTTTGATGCAGACGATCAACGTTTTGAGTGATGATCCGGACATCTTTCGGTTTACTTTCTAGCTCTGCCAAATAAAGATGAGCGGCATTCGGTTCCGATTTTATTCGTTTCTTCTTATTATTAGTCTGATTAAAAAATTTTTCAGGAGAATTTAATAAATAGCGTTTACTCATCACTCTCCTAGGATCCAACTTTTGTCTCTCTAATTTAGTATATGCACCATTATCTGACCGATAATCTAAGAGTCCACTTTCAGTCGATACTCCAGCCCCTCCAAAGAAAGCGATATGCTCTGCCTCATCAATAAATTGTTGTAATGTGTCAATCGGATTGGCCATATCTATGCCTCCTTTTTATAATTGTTAAGCACTACTATACATATAGTAGAAAAATTTATAAGATAGGCTACTCTTATTTTCTTAATAAAAAGTAAACAGTCAATAGACAATAAATTTAATACTATTCCGTTATTTCAACGGCATGAATAAAGAGTCTACCATCTTTAACATCGTAATTACAAGTAACAAGAGTTAAGATATTATCTTCTGGAGAAACAGGAGTATCTGATGAGAAAATGGATTCATTTTTTAATGTTTCAACAAAATCAGGAAATTCATTCTCTTCAAAGGATACATCGAGAAATTTAGGGTTAGCATCAGAAGGGTGTACGGAAAAAATTTTATACGTTCGTTTTGTAAAGGAATCAGTAAAAACAAATTCAGAATGATTCGTTAAAAAATCTTCTGATAGATAACGATCCAAATCCTTGAACATTTGTCCGTATTTAGCGTAATGACCATAAAGAATTGTGTGCTTGTCCAGACCCATACCAGCGTTTCGATAGTCCATAAAGATTGCACCTAAAACATCTTCTTCTTTATAAAAGTTATGTTTTAAATAAAATTCGTTATCTTTTCCGCGTACAACTGGATAATCAACAGCTGTATCCTCAATATTTAGCCAACCAACATAATCAGAGTTGAGATCATAATATTCTGTTGCCGCGTTTTTTTCAAATATTATTTCTTCTTCAGCATTTTTTTCGGTATCGGTTTTTGTAGTAGAAGTGGCTTCTTTTGGGACTTCATTATCTTTAGCAGTTGTTTGAATCAGAGCACTTTCTGGAACTTTAACGTCTTTGCGTTGAGCCGTTACAGTATTGTAATAATAAACGATTTGCACTAATAGTAGACTAGATAAAATCGCTAACCAATATTTTTTTTTCATGTAAATCCCCCATCTTCTTTTTTCGGAGTTATCTTTTGACAACGGTTACGTTATGATGATAGTATAACTTATGTAGACAGAGATCACAAAATATAACTCTGTCGCAAAGGAGATGGATAGAAATGAAAAAGTTTTCGAAGATTGCATTTTCCCTTGTCACTCTACTGTTACTATCGCCAATTTTTGCCGCAACTGCTAATGCAGAAAACCATATTACAGATGACGTAGTAGGTGTCGCTCTAGGTAACCCTGATTTCAGTATCCTTGTATCGGCTCTTCAAAAAGCTGAACTAGTTGAAACACTTCAAGGAGACGGACCATTCACTGTATTTGCACCAACTAATTCCGCATTCGAAAAACTGTTAACAGAATTAGATATTACAGCAGACGAATTACTAGCACAACCTGATTTAGCAAAAGTTCTTACCTATCATGTTGTTCCTGGAAAAGTTATGGCTGCTGATTTAACAGATGGAATGAACGCTGCAACAGTAAATGGTGAAGAGTTAATGTTTGATCTTTCAGGAGATCCAATGGTTAACAAATCTATGATTACTACAACAGATATTGAAGCAACAAACGGTGTTGTCCATGTTATTGATACTGTCTTGGTTCCTTCAGACTTCATGTTACAAGAAGTTGATATGGAAGAAACAACAGTGGCAAAAACAGGCCTTGAAAGTAGTACACCGCTTCTTGTAGCTATGTTGGTTACAGCTAGTGCACTTGTTTTTATGGTTATCAAAAAGAAAAAAGCATAAACTAAAGGCTAAATGAAATCAAATAAATAATCTAATAAACAAAACCCTTTGAGAGACTATCTTTATTTTCTCAAAGGGTTTTGTTTAAAAAAGATTGCCGTTACTGCGACTTGGCAGTACGTGCAATCTTTTTTAATGAGGATTCAGAACAAAAAAAGACTTTACAAAAGTTTACATGACCATTGTCATATCAACATTTGTAAAGTCTTACCATATTATAACATGGAGACGGCGAGAGTCGAACTCGCGTCCAAATATGTCGGCACCTAGATATCTACGCTTATAGTTATGTTATTTAAGGTTCGCTGGGTATCAGCCACACAACCGGCATCATACTTTGCTAGTCTGATGATCTCTTCTAAAACTTGCAGACGGAAACTTTTAGCGTATCCCACTAATTATAGGACCCTTGCTCGAGCACATGGGCGATGCCGAGAGGATCTACACTAAGCTGTTATTACGCAGCTAAAGCGTAAGAGTTGTTATTGTTTTTATCAGTTGTTTTAACTGTAACGTTTTAACGTAGACGTAACCTACGAAGCGCAACCCAAGCTCGACCTATACCTGTCGAATCCGTAACGCCCCCGAATGGGAAGTGTATACAGAGTTGTAAAGTTACCTCTTAAAATCCATTACCTGTTTAACTCTCTAAAATAAGTATAACATAAAGTTAACAAAGTGGAAATGAAAAGATGTTAGGGAGATTATACCTAACAAGAAACCATCGCTTAAAATGAGATAATCAAATACAATACATGAAACCCTCCGTATCTTAAAAGAATTCGGAGGGTTTTATCATATAAATTTAGTTAATTATTTAATCAAAGCCTGCGACTTCATCTTCTTTAACGAAACTAAAGACAATCATCCCTACCAATAGTAGTACAGCAGATACGTAAAAGCCTATTTGCATGGATCCGAACTGGTCTGTAATCCAACCTGTTAAGAAAGGGGCTATAATCGAACTAGACATTCCGATAAAGTTATATGCACTTAGAGCAGTAGATAGAGAGCCTTTTGGTGCGTTTTTAGCAACAAATGCTACTAGAATAGGGTCAAGGGCTAATTTGCCAGTTAAGCCGTAAGCGATTAAAGCAACGATCAACAATGTACGATCTGTTACGAAAGCAATAGAGAAAATAGAAATCATTGCGATAGGAACTAGAATGTAAACAAATATTTTTGTACGATTAACTTTATCAGATAAACGAGCAAATATTAATGCTCCAGGAATAGAAGCCCAAGGAACTAGGGAAGAAATGAAACCGACGCTTGTTCCTTCAAAACCACGTTCCACCTGTAAGAATTGTGGCAGCCATGTGAGTACGACAAAGAATCCGTACAGTGAACAAAAACATAAGATAAAGGTTAAGAGTAGATTACGATTTTTAAAAATAGAAGTGAGCGATGCTTTTTTAACCACTTCAGCAGGTTTATCATCATTTTCAGTAGATGCATTTTGGTCTTCTGGACGAACAACTTTTTCCTTTAGCAGAAAAAAGAATAACAACCCTATAATAACGGTAGGAATTGCCATTATTTTAAAGGGTAGTGTCCAGTGTTCTCCGTTTTCTAAAACTAATTTACTAGAAAGTAACTATCCTGCAGAAGTTCCCAAGGCCATTCCACTATTTATAATGGCATTTCCTAGTGTTAGATTCTTTGTTGGAATTGCTTCAGTTGATAAAGCGTATTGCGGACCGTAGTATGCTCCTTGGCCTGCCCCTGTAAGAGCCCTAAATATCATGAACATACCAAAACCTGAAAGAATCCCGCTAAAGTAGGTTGTGATTCCCATTATAACAAAACCAATTGAAATAACCATTTTTCTTCCATACTTGTCACCTATCACTCCAAAAGGAATTTGTGTGACTGCGTAGGTTAAGAAAAAGAAACTGCTGACTAATCCTAATTGTGAATTATTTAAGCTAAATTCTTTAGCGATTTGTGGCATTAGAGGATTTAAAATCGTTCTATCTGCATACATTAATACCCATCCGAAGAAAAACAAGGTAACTGTTTTCCACCAATATTTTTCTGATACGTAAGTTGCCCCATTGACTACTCTGAGATTTGCTTTATTCTTTTGACTCATTTTTCATTCCTCCATTGTTATGATTGCCTAAAATGATAACGCGTGCATCTATATAAAAAATTTTGATTAAAGTAATCAATAAAAACAGTTGGTTCACTGGTAGCTAAGGCATTTCGAGAGTGGCTTAGCTGAAAATTTATAAAATGATAGGTACCATAAAAAAATCAATCGTTACTTTTTAAAAAGAAAAGAATTTCTATAATGGACATCTATCTGAGATTCATTCAGCATAGTAGCCTACGTGAACTTCTCCGCGGGAATGACTCCCATGCGCATCTGCAAAAACTAACGTATCCGCAACGCAGGAGAAGACTATTCTTTGGAAAGACTCGCTTTTTCAAGTTCGGCTTGCATCAAATGATAAAACTCTTCTTCTATAACTTTTACCATCTCTAACTCCGTTGTTTTTCCTACCTGCTTTCTGTCTTAAATTTTAGAATCATGGTTACAGTATTTTGAATAGATGTAGCTTACTGTCTTGCCGCGCCCTACTGCATAAGTTGCTTGTGGTGCGTCTGTTCCCATAAAGACAGATCTCCTTTTCCAACTAGAATCGACTCTTTGTTTAAAACACTATTTCCTTCCCTTCTCTTTTAAAGCACCCCTTCATTTTAAGGTCATCCTTTACATCTTTTATTGTAAGTGCTATCTACTTTGATTACATTGTACAAATAAGCTAAAAATTAATAGGCTATTTTGTTCTATTCAAACAATTTTCATCTTCGTTGTCATGAAATCCCTTATAGGACAAGAGCTACTGGCAACTAAAAAATGCTAAGCATCCCTTTAAATTGTATTGAGATAAAGAATATATGTAACGAATAATAAAAAAGGGTACAAAAAAAAGGAGGAGTTCAATATGAACTCCTCCAATAAAACTAACTTTTATACTTAATCTCACACCCTATTTATAATACTCTTTTTTAGGTACCAAAATAATACGTAAAGTACTTCAACTACCCTCTTTTAGAAAAAAGATAGTTCAACCAGATTAAAAACAGCTCTTTTATTCGTTTAGCTTAAATAATAATTAAATCAAATCAAAGTATTTCAAGCCTTCAATAATTCCACCGTGAGTATTTCCAGAAGTAACATACGTGGCTTTCTCCTTTAAAACAGGTATTCCATTTCCCATTGAAATGCCGTAATCAACATGGTCAATCATTTCGATGTCATTTGGTCCATCCCCAAATGCATACGTTGGCAGATTTTCAAATGCCATTTTTTTCATTAATTCTGTAATGCCTGTAGCCTTAGAATTTCCTTTAGGAATGGTATCTATGCTATAAGGTGTATTGCGGTAAAAGGAAAGTTCTGGGAAATGCTTTTTGAAATAAGCATCTTCTTCTTTATTTGTACTCAAAATTAATGCCATCAGTATTTCTTCAGTCAAATGTAAAGAACCATCTATTGAAGGTGCGTCTGAATGGATAAATTGATAGGCTTTTTTTAAACTAGACGTCTCACGAGTTGCTCGTATTTTATCAGATGTATAAAAGGATAGAGCAAAATAACGTTCTTCAGTCGCTTGTTTTAAACGAATTAGTGTATCTGTGGAAATGCTGCTACGATGAACTTCTTTTCCTTGATACACAATGTATTGTCCATTAAGCGAAATAAAAGAATCTATCGTTGTTGACTTCAAAATAAATTGAATTTCCAGTGGACTACGGCCTGTCGCGATAAATGGGATATGGCCATTAAGTTGCATTTGTTCTAACGCTTTTACTACTTCAGGTTCAACTTCTGATTCATTGTTTAATAACGTACCATCTAAATCAAAAAATACAAATGATTTTGGTTTCAAGCTTTTTATCTCCTTTAAAATCAGTTTAATCTTTTTCTAAACTTTTAAAATGATCTATCTGATTGTAGCTTTTTAAATGATAAAGTCCATCATAGTAACTTACTTTTGACACGCTTGCATTTAATAATGGTTGAGGATCTATTAGTTCTGGTACTAATCCACTTAACATATAACGTATCGTGTTGCCATGAGCTACAACTAAAACCGTATCACCAGTATCTCGATGAGTTTTTATTAGTTCTATTAATCCTTTTTCGATTCGCGTCCAAAATTCAAGGTAATTTTCAGCATGATGATAAGGATCTGCTTTTTTTGTTGCATTCATTCGCTCAGGTACAGTTGCTCTTGACCATAAATCGCCAACCGTAGGATAGCCCATAACTTCATTGATGCTCGCCCATACTTCATCCACACCCAAAGCTTCAAATGATCCAAAGAAGACTTCTCTCAATTCAGGCATAGCATGAATAGTCAAATCGTCGGCCTCTTTATTCTCTTCTAAAATAATACCGGCTGTCTCAATTGTACGATTAAGGTCACTCGTATAAACAGCATCAAATTTAACATCTGCTAATCCTTTGCCGCTTCTTCGAACATCATCTCTTCCTTTTTCAGTTAGTTGAATGTTACTCCAACCTTGCATTCTTCTGTATAAATTTAAATAAGTTTCTCCGTGTCGAACAAAATAGAATGTACATCCTTTACTCAAAAAATCTCCTCCAGTAACTTAACATTTTCATGTCTAGCCTATTCATCTTCTATTGTACCAAAAACAATCAACTAATGAACCCATCCAAGGAGTTTTAATAATTAAGTCCTCTTTTTAATTTTTTGGAGAATTTCTCCTTCATGATAAGCTGTTAGCAGAATTTTCAAATCTTTTACTTGCTCGGTCAAACGTCTTCCCGTATCTGTTTCTCTTACCTTTTTCCGTTCCATTTCACGGTCTACCACTCGTCTCGTAGACATAATATCGAATTCATCTTCAATAGCGTGTTTAACGGATGTGAATGGCTGATGAGAAACCAGTTGCATTCCAAAAGAATTGTAAAGCAACGTATAGCCTGCTAAGCCCGTTGTATGTTGGTAAGCCTTGGAAAACCCGCCATCAATAACAATCATTCGTCCTTCTGCTTTAATAGGGTCTTCGCCACGTTTTTCTTTCACTGGTGTGTGTCCATTAATAATGTGTCCTTTAGTAGGATCCAAACCAAATTCAATCAGTATGTTTCCACAAGTGACTACATCGTTACGCAGATTATAATAAGAATTTTTCTTTTCTTCATGTGTTTCTTTATCTTCAATATAGTATCGTTCAAAAGTCGTCATTTGATTTTTCCCAAAAAGTGAAGAAGCTGCTCCTGTCCATAAATACCAGATAATATCTAAGTGTTTTTCTTTATTTTCTTTGTCTCTTGTTAAATAACCTTTACGAAGGACTTCTTCGAATTTATCCAATAAGGCTTTGCCGCTATAGGTTTTTTCACGGATTTTGAATGACATAAAACTTCCATCTTCATTTAAAGGAACACACCCATGAAACAATAGATTGTCATTATATGTCAAATACATACTCCCTTTATTGTATAAATAAGATATATGTTTCTGCAGTCGCTCACTCGTTTTAAACGCATAAATTAATTTTTCTACGATACTTTCTTCTTCTTTAGTTAACTGGTATGGATTATCTGGATCGATTGTTGGAAAATAACTATTCGTTAACGGATACGTTTTTCCTTTTATAGAAATCGTTTCTTTCTCATAGTCAATCCTATCCAAAACCATTCGATCATCCATTTTGAAATTAGGCTGTCGTTTAATGATGACACCTTCCAATTTGAATTGAATAATCGCTATGGCTTGATGCATTTTTGTGATTTGTCTAATTTCTTCTTCAAAAAAATCTACTTCTTCTTTATCAACCTTAGGGTAAAAACCCTTCGTTTTATCTTGTGTATAAGTCATCTCGGCAAACGTTAATAATTGGCGCAATGAGATACCATAAGCCTCTTCGATAATCTCAAGGTTATCATAGCGAGCTGATATTCTAAGAACATTAGCAATACAAACAGCTGACCCACTAGCTGCTCCCATCCATAAAATGTCGTGATTACCCCATTGAATATCAACAGAATGATGATCCATTAATGTATCCACAATTTTATCTGGATAAGGACCTCTATCATAAATATCCCCTACAACATGCAAATGGTCTACTACTAAACGCTGAATGAGATAAGAAATAGCCGTGATAAATTGAGGTGCTCGATCTAATGAAAGGATACTTTGAATAATTTTACTATAATAATCTTCTTTATTTGGGAAACTAGTATCTTTAGATAATAATTCTTCAATAATATAAGCAAATTCAATTGGCAAGGCTTTTCTGACCTTCGAACTAGTATATTTTGAAGCAACATAAACACATAGTTCGATTAAACGTGATAATGTTAAGCGATACCACTCATCCATTTCTTCTGTCTCGTTTATTGTTTCTACTATATTTTTTATTTTCTCTTCAGGATAATAAATCAATGTAGCCAGTGTATTTCTATCTTTTGTGCTTAAGCGCTCGCTAAAAACTTCATTAATTTTCTCTTTGATATTCCCAGAACCATTGCGCAAAACATGTTGGAATGCATCATATTCTCCATGAATATCGCTCAGAAAATGTTCTGTTCCTTTGGGCAAGTTCATAATGGCCTCTAAGTTAATGATTTCTGTCGTTGTTTCCCCAATTGTTGGGTACTCTTTAGCTAATAAATTTAAATATTTATTTTTGCTACTCATAATCATTCTCCTTTAGGGATTATATGTATGTCATTTCATTTTATCATAAATCAAATGGTTTAAACTAGCCATTTTAAGAGCCTCAAAAAAAATGAACTGACCTATACATAGGCAGTTTCATTTCTTTTTCCAACTAAATTATTCGATTTTTTCATGTTCGTTAAGCGGCTAGGGCTGCTACAATTGAATCCTCTATTTTTTCTGGTTTAGTCATCGAACTAAATCGTTCAATAATTTCACCATCTTTACCGATGAGAAATTTAGTGAAGTTCCATTTGATTTTTTTATTACCCGTTTGTTCAACTAGATACTTATATAAAGGACTAGCCTCATCTCCATTGACGCTTATCTTTTCATGCAAAGGAAAAGATACATCATACGCCATCTGACAATGAGTCGCTATTTCTTCATTAGAAAGAGGTTCTTGATTCATAAACTGATTAGACGGGAAGCCTAACACAACGAATCCTTGTTCCTTATATTTTTTATACAACTCTTCTAAGCCTTCAAATTGAGGAGCTAAGCCACATTTACTGGCAGTGTTTACTATCAATAAAGGCTTTCCTAAGTACGTACTAAGCGAAACTTCTTCTCCGCCAATTTCGGTAACTGTAAAATCATAGACTGACATAAAATAAATCCCCCTTCTTTCTGTTATTTATTATTAAGTATACCAAAGAAAAAAAAAAAACCTCTTATTAAGCACTATAAGAGTTGTTTTATTGTAAAAAAAACAGCCTGGACAATTTTACTTGTCCGGACTGCTTAATCTTATGTTCTCTTTAACTTGAAGATTGCCATGTTTTTTTACATTTATCTTTCTCTTAATGATCGGGCCAAATCGCGTTTTTGATCTTTGCGCTTCAAGTCTTCTCGTTTATCATAATTTTTCTTACCCTTTGCTACGCCAATCAATACTTTAGCATAACCATCTTTAATGTAGACTTTTAATGGAACGAGTGTGTTTCCACTGCCCTTCATTTCATTTTCTAGACGTACTATTTGTTTTTTATGCATCAGTAATTTCCTCGTTCGTAAAGGATCATGATTAAATTGATTGCCTTGATCATAAGGACTAATGTGAACATTGTGCAAAAATATTTCTCCATTACGAACACGTGCAAATCCATCTTTTAAGTTTATTCTAGCTGCTCTAATCGATTTTATTTCTGTCCCTTTAAGAACAATTCCTGCTTCAACTGTGTCTAAAATAGTATAATCAAATCGTGCTTTTCTATTTTGAGCCAGCAGTTTCCCTTCTCCTTTGGGCATGTTTTTGCCTCCCTACTTGCTTAACTTTTTTTCTTTTTAGGTTTCCCTTTTTTGGCAACGTCTTTGTAAAAGGGCTTGTTTTTCTTTTTATCATTGGAATTAGTATTTTTAGTATCTTTATCTTGATAACCTGTTTTTTTATTCGTTGACCCTTTTGATTGTTTATATTTGTCCGGTTTACGATTTCCTGTCTTCTTTTTATCTTTATCGCCACTTTTTTTCAATTGTGAAAAAGAATCTGCTTTCGGTGCATCAGGATCTGGTATTAGTTCAAAATCGATTTCGCGTGTTTCAGGATTGGCTTTGGTCACTCTAATTTCAACTTTTTGACCAATTCGATAAACAACTCCTGTACGTTCTCCGACTAACATCAGTTGCTCTTCAACGAAATTATAATAATCATCTTTCATATTGGAAATGTGGACAAGCCCTTCAACTGTATTCGGTAATTCAATGAACAAGCCAAATCTCAATACTGAACCAATGATTCCTTGGTAGGTTTCGCCTACCTTATCCACCATATATTCTGTTTTCTTCAATGCATCTGTTTCTCTTTCAGCATCTACTGCCCGACGCTCCATTTTAGAACTTTGGATAGCAATTTCAGGAAGCAATCCGCTCCACTTAGTTTTTTGATCTGAACCTGTTCCATTTTCACTATATGAACGAATCAAACGATGCAAGATCAAATCAGGATAACGTCGGATGGGTGATGTGAAATGAGAATAATAGTCAGCAGCTAATCCGTAATGTCCTAGAGGCTCAACATCATATTTCGCTTGCTTCATACTGCGTAACATCATTGTTGAGATAACCGTTTCTTCAGGTTTACCTGCTACACTTTTCAAAACTTTCTGTAAATTTTTTGGTGATACATTTTCACTTAGTCCTGTTACGGAGATACCAAATGCCGTCACAAATTCCATAAATCTTTGCATCCGATCACTATCAGGCTGTTCATGGACGCGGTAAATCATTGGAACTTTCATACGTGTGTAATGTTCTGATACCGTTTCGTTGGCTGAAAGCATGAAGGACTCAATGATTCGCTCACCAATGCCTCTTTCACGTAAAACAATATCTAAGGGATGTCCTTCTGGATCGACAATAATCTTGGCTTCTGGAGATTCGAAATCAATCGCTCCTCGAGTTTTTCTGCTGCCTTCTAAAATCTTATGCAACTCGGCCATTTCTTCAAACATTGGTACAAGGTCTTCGTTTTCTTTGCGAACTGTCTCATCTTTATCCATGATTATTTGATTTACTTGTGTGTAGCTCATCCGACGATAAGAACGAATGATACTTTGGAAGATATCGTGCTTCACAACTTTACCAGTTGCATCAATTTCCATTTCACAACTCATTGCTAATCGATCTTCATTTGGATTCAAAGAACAGATGCCATTTGATAAGCGATGTGGCAACATAGGAATAACTCGATCGGTTAGGTAAACACTGGTTGCTCGATCGTAAGCTTCCATATCTAACGGGCTATTTTCTGTTACATAATAAGATACATCTGCAATATGAACACCTAACTTAAAGTTACCATTTTCTAGTTTTTTAACGGTTACCGCATCATCCAAATCTTTAGCATCTTCGCCATCGATTGTGACGACTATTTCATCACGTAAATCACGACGGTTATCCATATCTTTTTCAGTTATTTTATCTGGCACTTCATTTGCTTGGGTCATCACTTCATCAGGGAATTCAGTTTGAATACCGTGTTTATAAACAATCGTTAAAATATCAATACCCGGATCATTTTTGTGTCCGATAATGGATTTGACAATTCCTTGCATACTTCTAGGAAACTCGCCGTCTGGATACAAGGTTATTTCTACCAAGACAATCGCTCCATCAACTGGTTTGATTCCTTTTTCTTCAATAAATACCCTGAAATCAGTTAATTTTTTATCTTTTGGTTCAATATAGCCATATAACCCAGTTTCTTCAACGCCTTCTTCGGTATAAGCAAAAAATTCTCCAACTAGTTGAGTGAATTTGCGTTCTATAATCGCTTTAACACGTCCTTCAGCACCTTTATCAAACCAAGGCTCAGCTGGACGAATAATATCCACCGTAACAATATCTCCATCTAACGCGAAATTTGTTTGATTCATAGGGATATAAATATCATTTTCTTCATCTTCAATGGATACAAAACCAAACCCTCGGTCACTTGCTCGGAAAATACCAGATATAACCGCGTCTTTTTCCGCTAGTTTAAATTCACCTTTTTTATTTAGAAAAACAGTCCCTTCACGTTCCATTTCAGCTAATGTTGAAACAAGCATTTTAAAATCAGCTGAACTAGTTAGTGCCATTCCTTCACTTATTTTTTTCACTTTAAAAGCTTTTTGTTCTTGCCCATTCATATACACTAAGATAGCTTCTTTTATTGTTTGATTATTTTTCATTCATTTTACTCTCCATTCCAATTCAAATCAGATAGGAAATGTAGTACATCATTTTCTAACTCTCTTCTATCTACACCTACTGTAATGACATGTGTACTATTTTCATACCAGTTGAAATCTACTTTTGCGTGTATCAGTTTATTTTTAAATTTCACCGCAACTTGCGGATCAATTAATTCATCTTGCCCAGCTTGAGCAATAAATACAGGTTTTGTTATCTTTTCATAAGTTGGTTCCATTGAAGAAACCATTGAAGAAATAGCAGCTAATTGTTGATTGAGCTTTTCTTCAACTATTACCATACGAGATTCTATACTTTCATCTGTTTGTCCAGCTAGTTTTTTTACGTGTCTTACATACCGTAAAAAGGAAGGACGTAAATTACTTTCCTCGTCATTTATCGTTGGCGAACAAAATGTACCGCTTGCTAAAATAGATTCTGTGGTCATTATGTTGGTTGCTATCACGCCACCCAATGACAAGCCAAAGACAGCAACTTGTTGGTATCCTTTTTCTGCCAAAAACTGTAAGGCCTCTTTTGCATCTTGTATCCAGTCTGCAGGAGTCGCTGCCAAGATGTCTTCTGGATCAAATGTACCGTGTCCTTTAAACATCGGTGCATATACAGTATAGTTTTCTTTTTCCAAAGCACGTCCCATCATTCTAACATCATTTGGGCTTCCTGTGTACGCATGCATCAATAAAACTGCTTCAGGCCCCTTTTCAAAAAAAAATGGTTGCGGTAGTGTTTGTTTAACCATTGTGAAATCTCCTCCTGTGACAATTCCTATTACTTTCTATTTTACTTTATATTTCACTATTTTCATACCCATACACTGTCGAAACATACATTTACTCTTTACTCTTGTTTTTTATCCCTATTTTTTAAATTTTAAAAAAAACTAGCACTATAAAACCATTTCTCTGGCTCTATATTACTAGTTTTTCATGAAACTTTATCATTCGTTTTATTTGTTTAAGCCTTCATGAATTTTTGTTAGATTCCATTCCATCATATCGTAATAACTATCTCCATTTTCTCCTTCTCTTGCAATAGAGTCAGTAAAAACAGTTTCGTAAATAGGAATACCGGTTTCTTTTGATACGCTTTGCATACTTCTTTTATCCACACTTGTTTCTACAAATAAAGAGGGAATATTGCTTTCTCTTACTGTATCAATGATTGTACTCATTTGTTCTGGTGTGCCTTGACTTTCTGTGTTAATTTCCCAAATATAATCACTTGTTACCCCGTAAGCTGCAGAGAAATACTTAAATGCTCCTTCACTAGTGACAAGTAATTTTTGATCTTCAGGGATATCTTTAAATTCTTTTTTTGCTTGAGTATCTAATACGGTTAATTTTTCAATATAGGCTTCTGCATTTTTTTTGTATGTTGCTTTATTATCTGGGTCTTTTTCTTCTAAGACTTTACTAATATTTTTAACATACCTAATTCCATTGCTAATATCTAACCATGCATGAGGATTTTGTTCGGATTCTTTTCCTTTTGAAGTTAAGAACATAGGTTTAACACCTTCACTAGTAGAAAAATAATCTTGTCCTTCTACTTTTTTTGATGTTTCCATTAACTTAACAAACCACCCGTTTCCACCCGTTTCAAGATTTAAACCATTATAAAATATCACATCTGCATCCGTTGACTTTTCAATATCTGCTGGCAAGACTTTATAATGATGTGGATCTGTCCCAACTGGAACGATACTGTGCAAATCAATCTTATCACCTGCTACATTTTTAATCATATCAGCCAAGATAGAATTCGTTGCCACAACTTGCAATTTTTCGCTTTTTGCTACTTCTTTCTCATTGCTACAAGCAGATCCTAAGACAGCTAAAAATAGTAGTACCGTAATAATTTTCAACTTTTTCATTTTAGGGCCTTCCTTCTCTTTATTAGTAGATTTTGTTTTGGCGAAAATAAAAAGGCAATGATAAAGAATACTGTTGTTGTTAATACTATTGCAGCACCAGAAGCCAAATTATAAGAATAACTTAGGAATAAACCGACAACAGCACTAATTACTCCAATTGTAGAAGCAATAACAATCATAATGGAAAGTCTGTTTGATAATAGATAAGCTGTTGCTGCAGGTGTAATCAACATAGCTACTACTAAGATGGTTCCTACTGTTTGTAAAGCTGAAACAGCTACTAACGTAAGCAATAACATTAATGTGTGATGAATTAAATGGATTTTCAAACCATAAGCTTGCGACATTATTGGATCAAAAGAACTGATAAGAAGTTCCTTATAAAAAATAATCACGAATAAAATAACTACAATTGCGATGATTACGGTAATAATCATATCGCTTTGTGTAATAGCTAGTACATTTCCAAATAAAATATGGTACAAGTCAGTTGAACTTTTTGCAAAAGAGATCGCTATAATACCCGCTGCAAAAAATGAACTGAATACAATCCCGATAGCTGTATCACTTTTTAATTTACTGTGTTGAGTAACCAAGCCAATAAGAAGAGCTGAAAATAGGCCAAAAACAGTTGCTCCAATAAAGTAATTTACTCCTACGATATAAGAAACGGCTACTCCTGGAAGAACAGCATGAGATATTGCATCTCCCATCAATGACATTCCTCTTAAAATGATGAAACAGCCAATGACTCCAGACACAATTCCGATAACGATAGATGTGAATAAAGCATTTTGCAAAAATTCGTATTTTGTTAATCCTTCTATAAAATTAGCAATCATTCGTCTTTAACTCCTTTAATCATTAAATCTCCCATAGAATCACCATATGCTGCTTTAATATTTTTAGTCGTGAATGATTCAGAAATGGGTCCGTAACTAATCAGTTTTTGATTTAGTATAATCAAATCATCAAAATAAGTTGTTACTTTACTTAAATCATGGTGGACAACAACAATCGTTTTGCCTTCATCCCTCAATTTTTTCAATAAATCGATGATGACTTTTTCACTATTCATATCGATACCAACAAACGGTTCATCCAGAAAAATAATATCTGCTTCTTGAGCTAGCGCACGGGCGATAAAGACCCGTTGCAACTGTCCGCCTGAAAGTTCTCCTATTTGGCGATTTTTAAATTCTTCCATTTTAACTTGCTTAAGACTATCAATTACTTTTTGTTTTTCTGTTTCTTTCGGACGATGAAAAAGTCCAAGTTTAGGAAATGTTCCTAGCAAAACTGTTTCCTCTACTTTTATTGGAAAAGTTAAGTCAATAGTATTTCTTTGTTCCACATAAGCTATATTTTTTCTCATACTGTCTAAAGGTTTGTTGTTAACTGTTGTCACTCCTGATGTTTTTCTTACTAAATCCATCATTCCTTTTATCAACGTTGATTTACCTGCTCCATTTGGTCCAATGATCCCCGTTATAGCTTTGTCTCTGATGGTGAGTGACACATCAGAAAGAGCTAGTTTATCTTGATAAGTAACCGTTAAGTTTTTTAAGTCAATCATATTGCAACGTCCTTTCTTTCTCTATTCAATTAATTATTTATACGCCCGGAATTATTTAAGGCATACCTAAACCTCGTTTGAAGTATAACTAAATAGAGCGATTTTAGCAACCTTTTTTGTTCAAATAATTGATAAATTTCACTAAATAGTGATAAAATATAGGGAAATGAAATGAGCTATTATTTGTAAGCGAATACTTATTCTATTGGTACGAGTGAAAAAAGCTTCTATATTGATTCCTTAAAAATTTCTTTCATTTTATAGAAAAAAAGATAGAAAAAAAGAAAGTCCTAAAAACAGATTTTTTCAATCTACTTTTAGGACTTTTTTAGTTTAACTCAAATTTATTTTTTATAAAAAAAGTTACCCATAATTTACTAGATAACTCCATACACTCGTTTAATTGGTCGACAAATAGGCTAATGCTAGCGCTATTACAAAAAAGGCAATTCCTAATACAACCGTCACACGCTGCAAAACAGCTTCGAAACCACGTGCCTTTTGTTTTCCAAATAATTGCTCAGCTCCACCAGTAAATGCACTAGCTGCATTATTTGTTTTAGTTGGCTGCATCACAACCACAATAATAAGTAAAACTGATACAATAAGTTCAGCAATTAAAAATGTGTCATACACGTTTAATGCCCTCCTGTCTAACGTTTCTCTTGCAACTTACTTTACCATAATGGACACTAAATTACCAGAAGAGTTTCGGCTTATTTCCTATCCGAAATTGAATCATCAGCTTTCTAAATCATGAACGAATAATCCACTCAAAAGTTTAGGTTCAAACCAAGTTGATTTAGGTGGCATAACTTCTCTGCTATCTGCCACATTCAGCAAATCTTCCATACTCGTCGGGTACATTGAAAAAGCCACACTAAACTTCTCGCTATCTACTTTTCTAGCTAATTCTTGCATACCACGTATGCCTCCGATAAAATCAATCCGATCGTCTGTCCGAATATCCTCAATACCAAAAATGGGTGTCAAAATTTGGTCTTGCAAAATAGAGACATCCAAGCCTTTAACAGGATCCTTAGATTGAACAGTAGTTTTAGCTTTTAATTCATACCATTCTTTATTTAAATACATTCCCATCGTTTTAGGCTCTTTCGGTTGAAAGGGTATCGTTCCTTTTTTTTGTATCTCGAACGCTTCTGACAACTTTTTAAAGTAATCTGATACAATTGGAACATTTACTACACGATTGTAATCCATAATGGCTAATTGTTTTTCAGGAAATAAAACGGATAAAAAGAAGTTGAATTCTATTTCAGGAGTGGCATCAGGAAATTGTTCTCGTCGTTTTAATGCTACTTTTACCGCTGATTCTGCCCGGTGATGTCCATCTGCAATATATAAAGAATCTACTTGTTGGGAAAACAAATTTGTCAGCTCTTCAATAGTTTTTTTCTTTTTTATTGCCCATACACGATGAGTTACTTCATGAAACCCAATAAAATCATATAAAGGATGATTGTTGGTTATCCAGTTTTGAATGATGTCATTAATGGATTGATTATCACGATACGTTAAAAAAATAGGACTCGTATTCGCATCTGCCGTATCAATATGGTTAATACGATCTAACTCTTTTTCAGCGCGTGTAAATTCATGTTTTTTTATTTTTCCATTTAAATAATCTTCTACTGATGTACAAACAACCAATCCCGTTTGCACGCGATTATTCATAATTAACTGATAAACATAAAAATGTTCTGTCAAATCTTTTATTAGCCATTGTTTTTCAATAAATTTTTTTAAATTATCCGCAGCTTTTTGGTAGACTACTTTTTCATATGGCTGCTGTTCTTTTGCCAAGTCTATTTCGGATTTATCAATATGCAAAAAAGACTTCGCATTCTGATTTCCTATCTCTCGAGCCTCTGTTGAACTCAACACATCATAAGGGAGTGAAACTACTTCTTTTACAAGTGCATCGTGAGGACGAATTGCTTTAAAAGGCCTTATTTGTACCATAGGAATCTTCCTTTACTGTTTGTGTTTATGTCTGATTAACCGGACCGTAAGGATACCATCAACATTTTTGATATCTTGACTATTTTTTCCTGCTTGTTCTCGTGATAAGTCTTTATTATCAATTAACGTATAGGCCTATGCTCCTCGTATACGATTAATAATATTGCTGATATTATCCTCCAAACTAATAGACATCTGACCAACCCTATTGGTCACATTGCGATTCACAATGGCTAGCTGACTTATTATTTACACGTTCTCCTCTAGAAAAATTTAATAATACACAACCTTTTTTAATTTTACCTAACTGCTCTGCATCAAATAATTTTTTAGTTTCTTTCAGTAAAGGAGCATGAACAGTGATGTAATCGGATATTTCCAACACTTCTTCCAATGAATGGACGCGTTTGACTCGTCTTGAAATTGTCCAAGCCATTTCTACGAAAATAAATGAATCTTAATCATCGCTCTAATTGAATGAGCTTAGAGCACTCACCCAAATAGCCCCTTCAATGATTGATTGATAAGCTAAAATAGATAAGTCAACATGAGTTCTTTAACCGTATTAGCATTTAGCAACTGGCGTGTTAAAAACAACAACACCTTGTCCAGGATAAGCCTCTACAGGAATATTATTCGTATCCGCTCCAGCTCTAGCTCTAGCAATTGCTTTTAATTTCTTTAAAAAAGTCTTTGCATGTAAATTTTCACTTCTTAATAAGATTGCATCTCGTTCTTCAGCTTAATTTAATTGATATTTTTCTAATCCAAACTTATCGATTTCCTCAGTTGCGATAGCGTTATACGTTTTTATATCTATCCTATGGTCATCCTTTTGTTATCTTTTTTTCAAATTGTTGCATAAATAAAATGAGTGCTTGAACCCCTTCCAATGGAAAAGCGTTGTACAAGCTAGCACGCATCCCACCAACTGAACGATGACCTTTCAAGTTTACAAATCCTGCTAATTCTGCTTCTTTAATAAATTGTTTATCTAGCTCATCATTATCTGTAACAAATGGGATATTTGTCAATGAACGCGAAGATTTTTCTACTGGCGCACGAAAAAGAGCAGATTCATCAATTGCTTTATAAAGTAACGTTGATTTTTCTCGGTTTATTTTTTCTATCGCTGCCACTCCACCTAAATCTTTTAGCCATTCTAGCACTAATTTTGCTGTATAAATACTAAATGTTGGAGGCGTATTATAAATTGAGTTGTTATCTGCTTGAGTCTTGTAATCTAGCATAGCTGATAGTGACTTATTTAACCCAATTAGATCTTCACGGATAATGACAATAGTTAAACCTGATGGTCCGATGTTTTTTTGAGCACCTGCATAAATTAATCCGAAATCTGATACATCATAATAACTAGAAAGAATGTTTGATGACATATCGGCTATTAATGGAACAGATCCTGTCTCAGGTAATTTAAAAAAGGCCGTTCCTTCTACCGTATTATTTGTCGTTATATGAACATAATCATTATCTTGCGCAACCATTGGAACTTCTGGTACGGCATTAAAACTTTTATCTTCTGAACTAGCGATCACTTCGACTTCTAATGAAGCTATTTTTTCAGCTTCTAAAATAGCTCTTTTTGACCAAAGGCCCGTATTAATATACGCTACTTTATGTTTAGCTAAATTTAATGGAATCATACTAAATTGAAGACTGGCACCACCTTGTAAAAAAAGAACTTCGTAATTTGAAGGGATCTCCATCAACTCTCGTAACAGCGATTCAGCATCATCTATGATTTTTTGAAATAAGGACGATCTGTGACTCAATTCCATTACTGACATACCACTTCCCTGATAGGAAAGAAATTCTTTTTGTATTTTTTTTAACACCGATTCTGGCATAGTGGCTGGCCCAGCCGAAAAATTATATATTTTTTTCATTCAAACTCCTCCTAATTAAACAATTTTAATTCTTTTAGTTTTTTAGTTTTTTAGTTTTTTAGTTTTTATAGTAACCACTCACTACTATTATTATGAAGGAAGATTGGTCCTACGTCAAATAACGTTAAAATAATAATGATAGAAAGTAAAAATAACGTTCGTATTTTTTACTCGCCAACGTTATTTTTTCCAACCGGAAAACTTTATATTCCTTTATAAAAAAAATTCCATAATCCCATATAGGGTGAGGAATTTTTTTCGTATCTCAACATTTTATTTTAGTGCCTATTTTCAAAAGTTATTTAAAATCATTTTATTTATAACATATTTTCTTTTTTTAAAAGCTCTATCATATGAGTTTTGCTATCTGATGCGACTTTACGAATTTCTAGTTCAATTCCCTGTTCATTTAAATAATTGAAATCCTCAACATCTTGTGCATTTACAGCAACAGCATTCGTAATCATTCTTTTTCCAGCAGAAAAACTCATTCCTCCAATGTTAACAGAATTAAATTTAACTCCACCTTCTACCACTCTTTTTACATCATGTGGGTTTGTAAACAATAACATCGCTTTAAAAATATCAAATTGCGGATTTTGATAAATAGCAATCATTTTATCTATTGTAATAACGTTAGCTGTTCCATCAGAAGGTGCTGCATGTTTCAACAGTGTTTTTCTTAGTGTATCTTTTGCAACCTCATCGCTTACAACTAATATACGATTTATTTTCAGTGTTTTGGTCCAAACTGTTGCTACTTGACCATGAATCAAGCGGTCGTCAATTCGTACCAAACGAATATCCATTACCATAATCAATCATCCTTATCTTTAGCCCATTCTATTGCTAATAACAGGAACTTCTTCTTCCTTTGTCAATCGCTTCGTGGCTATGTAAAACAAACTTTTCTAAACGAATATAACCGTCGAAAGAGTTTGCTTTTTCCGAATATTTTTATCCTTCTGTTTGTGTATCAAAAATTTTTAAGATATAGACTATTTCCGAATCAGGAATGACCAGATTTAATTTCATTTTCACCAAGGCATTCGCTTTAGATACTGCATCAAAATAAGGATTATTTTCTTGGTCCTCTTCTTTTTCTGAAGATAGAGCATCGTTTAAAAGTACCCGTTCAAGTACACCAGCTATGTGCATAATTAATCCGATTTTCAAACTATTACTAAAGGTTTGCTTCATATCTGTTTCTATTATTTGACTGTATTCCCAAAGAATTGTAATTAGTTTTTGAGGGTTCAAAAACGTAAAATACATGCCTAAATATTCTTCACATAATTCTTTTGTGTCAATCGATTCAATTAAATCGGATTCTGAATTTTGACTATCCAGCACTACTTGCTTAATTCGCTCTTTACCAAAAGATTGAAACAATTCTTCAAGTGTCAAATGGGGTACTTGAATCGTAGGCTTACTTACACCAGCAGTAGCTAAAATTTGATAATTTTCTGCTATTTTTTTAACTGTTGAGTTCATATCTAATAAAGAAATAGACATAACTTCAATCTCTTCATCTATAAAACTGGCTAATAATTCTTCAACACGTTGTTTGATTATAACGGCAGTTCCTTCTCCAGTTGAACAAATAGTAATAATCGCTTTTGGTTGATAAACTTTTTTATTCAATTCTTCCAGTTTAGAAGGATGTGGGTAATCTAAAAAATTACTATATCCTCTAAAATTTTTCAACGTATCATGAATTTCATCTAATGAGCTATCCATCAAAGAAATCTTTCTAGCTGCTTCTAATACAACAGGTGTCGTCACCATATCAATGGTCTTGATGGGAATATCCATTTCCCGCATTAACTTATTGCCAAAAGTAGTTAATGACCCCATATCCACTAGTAATAGAACCCCATTGCCTTCATTTACTCGTTGAACAGCATCTTGAATCACGTCATAGACGCGGTGGGGACTCATTTCTAATGGCATATCTACTGCAATAATATTTTGGACATTTAATAACTTCGTTACCACTTGAACCATACTTGTTGCCGTACTTCTACCATGTGCAGCTACAACTATGCCCACTTGACCGACTAGGTTTTGCTCTCTTAAAGAAACTAATAACATCGTCAAGTACCAACATTCTACTTCAGGAACAACGATTTGGTATTTCGTTTTGATGTGATCCTTAATCATCAATGCTACTGAATATTCTTTTTTATAATTAGAAATTAAATTTTCTAATTCTTTATTTGTTTTAGTTTGAACAACACCTTCTTTAGAACGTTTAATGAAGGAACTCAAATGCAAACTCATCGCATATAAAAAATTATCCTTAAAAAGATATTCTAAATGTTCTTCTGCCATTGCCCGGATTTCTTTAGTTAAAGTAATGATTTCTTGATCGACAATATCCTTTAGGCTTTTTTCATTATCAAAGTTTAATTTATTAGTTTTATAGAATGATTTCAGATGTAAGTTGATATCTGTTGTGATGAAGTTTTCGATATTTTCTGCATTCACACCTTCAGCTTTTAATAATGCCGCTTTATCTCCTATAATTTCATATAAATTAAAAGGTAATTCATAGGTATCTTTTTCTAAAATATAGACAGGATTATCAGGATGCAATACCAATCTCGGCTCTAAATAATTAGAAATTTCATTCAATTCTTCACGATGCTTAGCTAAATTGATTAACCCATCTTGTAATACAGGAGTTAAATCATCCATGACAATTAGCACTTCTTTATGATTATCCATACTATTTAAAAAGCCTTTAGCACAAGCTAACTGAACATTAGATTTCAATTGCCCGACGTTCCCATAAGTTACACTTCCTAGTAATGCTTTAACTACATTCTCATCTACTACGATTCGCTTATTGATTCGTTTAGCTTCAATGGATAAAAGTAATTTTACTAATTGGACGCGTTCTTTAGGTGGACGATCATTAAAGGAAGGCAGTTGAATCGTGATGGGTATTCGTCGTACAAACGTTTTTAACAGTGCTGAATCTGGATCTTCTGTTGTGGCACAGATAATGCGGACATTGGCTGTTAAACGTTCTTCTGTGTCACCCATTCGCTGAAAGGTTCCATTATCCATGAAATAAAACAGCATTTCTTGACCTTCTGGTGGTAAACGATGAATTTCGTCTAAGAACAACATATTCTTGTCTGCTTTGAGGAGTAAACCATCCTTATCTGCCGTTGCACCTGTATAAGATCCTTTACTATGCCCAAATAGATGTGACATTAGCAACTGTGGATTTTGAGAATAATCAGCACAGTTAAAAATGACCATTGACTTATTTTTATCGATTACCCCTTTTGATTGAGAATATTCATACATGGCGTTTGCAAAAAAAGTTTTCCCAGAACCAGTAGGTCCAATAATCAGACTATTTAAACCTTTTGGAGGATAAAATATCGCTGCTTTGGCTTGTTCCATTTGATTCTTTAAACTGCCATTTGAACCAATCATATAATCAAATAAATTCTTATCTAATTTATTTTTTTCTTTCTTTCCTTGTTTTTCATTATTTTTATTTATTGCTGTATGCTCTTTATAAGAATTTACTTTAGTGGTTAATGGTTTCCAACTCAAACATGTAGTATCTACATACCTAACCGGCCGTCCATTTATTTTTACTATTTTTTCTTCACGAACTAATTCATTCAATTCTTTACTAACATTATTGCGTATAATATCCAAATGCTCCGCAACTTCAATGGTTGTTAAACCATTGCCAAATGCAATTTCTTCTTTGGTCAACTGTTCTGTATTTCTTTTTACATATTGATAAATCAAATCTTTGCGTTTCATCTGTTTCCCGCCTTTTTTCTATTATCACTATGAGTATACCACATTATAAAATGATACACTATTTTAATAGTGTATGAAATAAAAAAACCTTCGTTGCTCGGAATGGGTCCGACCAACAAAGGTTTTAGTTTTCTTGCTTTTTAGTTTTAAATAGGAGCTAAATGGGTTAACTCATACTTGTTTTAGTTTAATTATTTTTTTAGATTGTAGAAAGCTTTTACTCCGCCATATACAGCTAAGTCGCCTAATTGATCTTCAATACGTAACAATTGGTTGTATTTTGCAATACGGTCTGTACGTGAAAGTGATCCTGTTTTAATTTGACCAGCATTTGTTGCAACAGCGATATCAGCAATTGTTGAATCTTCTGTTTCACCAGAACGGTGAGAAACTACTGCTGTAAAGCCAGCTTTTTTAGCCATTTCGATAGCGTCAAATGTTTCAGTTAATGTACCAATTTGGTTAACTTTGATAAGGATTGAGTTTGAAACTCCCATATCAATTGCTTTAGCTAATTTTTCAGTGTTTGTAACGAACAAGTCGTCACCAACGATTTGAACTTTATCGCCTAGAGCGTCAGTTAATTTCTTAGTACCTTCCCAGTCATTTTCATCTAATCCATCTTCAATAGAGATGATTGGGTATTTAGCACATAAATCTTCGTAAATTTTAATCATTTCGTCAGCTGTTTTTTCGCCTTCGCCTGAATCAGCTAAGTCATAAACACCTTTTTCTTTGTTGTAGAATTCAGAAGAAGCAGCATCCATAGCAAGAAGAACATCTTCACCAGGTTTGTAGCCAGCTTTTTTAATTGCTTCGATAATAACTTCAAAGCCTTCTTCGTTTGATCCAAGGTTAGGAGCGAATCCACCCTCATCACCAACAGAAGTTGTTAATCCTTTAGCTTTTAAGATACTAGCTAATGCATGGAAAACTTCTGCTCCCATACGTAATGCTTCTTTAAATGTTGGCGCTCCAACAGGCATAATCATGAACTCTTGGAAGTCAATACTGTTGTCAGCATGTGAACCACCATTGATAATATTCATCATTGGAGTTGGCAAAGTTTTAGCGTTAAATCCACCTAAATATTGGTATAAAGGAAGATCTAGGTAATCAGCAGCCGCGCGTGCTACAGCGATAGAAACACCTAAAATAGCATTTGCTCCTAATTTTTCTTTGTTTGGTGTTCCATCTAAGTCGATCATTGTTTTGTCGATTGCCATTTGATCACGTACGTCAAAACCTAAGATAGCTTCTGAGATAATTTTATTTACATTATCAACAGCTTTAGTAACACCTTTTCCAAGGTAACGATCTTTGTCTCCGTCACGTAATTCGATTGCTTCATGCTCACCAGTTGATGCGCCTGAAGGAACCATTCCACGGCCAAATGCTCCGCTTTCTGTGTAAACTTCTACTTCGATTGTTGGGTTTCCTCGTGAGTCTAAAACTTCGCGAGCTAAGATATCTGTAATAAATGGCATTTATATTTCTCTCCTTTGAGTTTCAATAATTTTTACCTAGGACATCATATCCATGGCTTCATTCTAGTTGCATTTTGCTTAAGATGCAATGTTTTTCCATCAATTCTTACTTAATTTTTTTATAAAAAATTCTGATTCAACTTTATACTTTATTCTTATCAATGAGCTGCAGACTCATTCTAATTCTAATTGTGTACAAAGCCTACCGTAAATCATCATTAAGTTGACTTGCGCAAATCAACATTTCAAAAAATCAGCATAAGTTTATTCGATTTCTTCATTGCATCAAATCTTTACCTGTTATCAATCTACATTCTTAAGTTAAGCTGTGCATGATTTACTTTTGAATTAAACTTTCCCCAGTCATTTCTACGGGTTTTTCAAGATTTAAAAGATCTAGCATTGTTGGAGCAATATCTGCTAAACGTCCGCCCTCACGTAATGCAACTCCTTTTTTGGTTACAATTACAGGTACAGGAACAGTTGTATGAGCGGTATGTGGTTTTCCTTCTGGGGTAAGCATTGTGTCTGCGTTACCGTGGTCAGCAAAAATAATTGCATAACCGTCTTTAGCAACAATTGCATCAACAATACGTCCTAGATTTTCGTCCACTGCTTCAATCGCTTTAATCGTTGGTTCTAACATACCTGAGTGACCAACCATATCTGGATTAGCAAGGTTCAAGATGATAGCATCTGATTGATCTGATTCAATATCAGCTACTAAGGCATCCGTCACTTCGTAAGCACTCATTTCAGGTTTTAAATCATACGTTTCTACTTTTGGAGAAGGAATCAAAATACGATTTTCTCCTGGGAATTCTTCGTTACGACCACCATTCATAAAGAATGTTACATGTGGGTATTTTTCTGTCTCTGCAATACGCAATTGCTTCAAACCATTGTCAGAAAGAACTTCTCCAATCACATTTTTCATCGGGATTGGTGCAAATGCAACTTCAGCTTTAATGCTTGGGTTGTATAAAGTCATTGTAACAAATTTAACGTTTTGAGCTCTTGTGCCACGTTCAAAGTGTTCCCACTCATCGTCTGTAAAAGCATTAGACAATTGGATAGCGCGGTCTGGTCGGAAATTGAAAAAGATAATAGCATCATCACTTTTTATAGTTGCTACAGGCTTGCCATCTTTTTCAATCACTGTCGGAAGAACAAACTCGTCAAATTTCTCTGATGCATAGCTTGTTTGAACAGCTTCCATCGCACTAGTTGCTTTAACACCTTCGCCATGAGCGATAGCATTGTAAGCTTTTTCGACACGTTCCCAGCGCTTATCTCTATCCATTGCGTAAAAACGTCCAGAAACCGTTGCAATTTCGCCTGCTCCAATTTCTTTCATCGCTTTTTCTAATTGTTCAACATAGCCAATACCTGAATTAGGCGCTACATCGCGTCCGTCAAGAAAGGCATGAACGTAAATATTGCGAACACCTTTTTCTTTTGCTGTTTTTATTAAAGAAATCAAGTGGTTAATGTGACTATGCACACCACCGTCAGACAATAATCCAAATAAATGTAAATCTGATTGATTTTCAATCGTATGATTCATTGCTCCACTTAAAACTGGATTTACTTGGAAATCGCCATCTTCGATTGCTTTATCAATTCGAGTTAAACTTTGATAAACAATGCGTCCAGCACCAATATTGGTATGTCCAACTTCGGAATTCCCCATTTGGCCTGCTGGAAGGCCTACGTCTAGACCGGAAGCTTTCAACTGACTGTGAGGATAAATACCCATGTAGCGGTCAAAATTAGGCTTTTTAGCTTGTGCTACCGCATTACCCATGACTTCATTACGCCATCCAAGTCCATCAAGAATAATGATGGCTACTGGTGATTTTTTCATTATTTAATTGCCCCCAATAATGCTAAGAAAGAATCTGGTTCCAAGCTAGCTCCGCCAACTAATGCTCCATCAATATCTGATTGAGCCATATATTCTGCAATGTTTCCAGGTTTTACACTGCCACCATATTGAATACGTACAGCTTCAGCTGCTTCTTTTGAAACTTCTTTAGCGATTGTTTCACGAATAACAGAACAAGTTTCATTTGCATCTTTAGATGTAGATGATTTACCCGTTCCAATTGCCCAGATTGGCTCGTAAGCAAGAACAGATTTAGCAACTTGTTCTTTTGTTAAACCAGCAATTGCTGCTTTAATTTGCTCGTTTACCCATTCATTTGTTTGTCCAGCTTCACGTTGTTCTAACGTTTCACCACAACAAATAATTGGTGTCATACCATTGTTAAAGATGGCATGAGCTTTTTTGTTAACGTCTTCGTTTGTTTCATGGAAATACTCACGACGTTCTGAGTGCCCGATGATAACATAGTCTACCCCGATGTCATTCAATGCTGCTGGACTAGTTTCGCCAGTAAAAGCACCAGAATTTTCGAAATAAGCGTTTTGAGCTGAAATTTTCAACTCTGTACCTTTAGCAGCATTTGTTAATTCGTGTAAAAATAAAGTTGGTGCTCCGATAACAGAGTCAACTTTTTCTGCTGAAGGAATACTTGACTTAACTGCTTCAACAAAAGCTAAGGCTTCTGAAGCTGTTTTATTTAATTTCCAGTTGCCTGCAATAATTGGTTTACGCATAGAAAATAACTTCCTTTCATCTACTTAAAAATTGTCCTATTTTTCAGAAATTGATGCTACTCCTGGTAATTCTTTGCCTTCTAGATATTCAAGAGAAGCTCCGCCACCAGTAGAAATGTGAGTGAATTGATCGGCGAAACCTAGTTCCATAGCTGCTGCTGCAGAATCTCCGCCTCCGATAATAGTCGTTGCATCTGTTAAGTTTGCAATAGCTTCACACACACCAATTGTTCCTTTAGCATAATTTGACATTTCAAATACACCCATTGGTCCGTTCCATACAACTGTTTTAGCACCTTGTAATTCGTTAGTGAATAGCTCAATTGTTTTTGGTCCAATGTCTAGTCCCATTTGTTCATTTGGAATGGCTTCATGAACTTCATTAGGAACATCATTGCTAAACTCAGAAGCTGTGATTGAATCAACCGGCAAAATCAATTTGTCGCCGCCTTTTTCAATCAGAGTCTTAGCTAATTCGACTTTATCTTCCTCAACCAATGACTTACCGATTTCGATTCCTTTAGCAGCATAGAATGTATAGGTCATTCCTCCACCGATAAGAACTTTATCCGCTTTATCTAATAAGTTTTCAATAACTCCGATTTTATCACTAACTTTTGCGCCACCTAAAATAGCAACAAAAGGACGTTGGGGTTCATCAACTGCTCCACCAATAAATTTGATTTCTTTATCCATCAAAAATCCAGCAGCTGTTTCAAGGTTAGATGCGATTCCGACGTTTGAAGCATGTGCTCTGTGAGCTGTACCAAATGCGTCGTTTACAAATACGTCACCTAGACTAGCCCAGTATTTACCAAGATCAGCGTCATTTTTACTTTCTTTCTTGCCATCGATATCTTCAAAACGAGTGTTTTCGAATAATAGAACTTCGCCAGCTTTCAAAGAGGCAACAGCATCTTCTAATTCTTTACCACGAGTTTCAGGTACGAATGTTACTTCTTTACCTAATAATTCTCTTAAACGCTCTGCGATAGGACGCAATGTTTTATCCGCTTTGTCTTCTTCTGTTTTCACTTTGCCTAAGTGAGAGAAAAGAATCACTTTTCCGCCTTGTTCAATAATGTATTGAATGGTTGGTAAAGCTGCCTGAATACGGTTATCGTTGGTGATTTTACCATCTTTCATTGGTACATTAAAATCTGCACGGACCAATACTTTTTTGTCTTTTAAATCTAAATCAGTTACAACTTTTTTTACCATTGAGAGATCCTCCTCAATTCAAATTTTCTAATCAAAAAGAAAAGCAGGAAGCGCGCTGCTCCCCGCTTTTCAAAACGTTTTTATTGATTATTTGCTTAATTTAGCAAAATACTCTAACGTACGAACTAATTGTGCAGTGTATGACATTTCATTGTCATACCAAGAAACAGTTTTAATTAATTGCTTGTCTCCAACTGTCATTACTTTAGTTTGAGTTGCATCGTATAATGAACCAAATGTCATGCCTAAAACGTCTGAAGAAACGATTGCGTCTTCAGTGTAACCGTAAGATTCGTTTGAAGCTGCTTTCATTGCTGCGTCAACTTCTTCAACTGTTACTGTTTTGTTTAAAACAGTGATTAATTCTGTTAATGAACCAGCTGGTACAGGCACACGTTGTGCTGCTCCATCTAATTTACCTTTTAATTCAGGAATAACTAAGCCAATTGCTCTAGCAGCACCAGTTGTGTTAGGAACGATGTTAGCTGCTGCAGCGCGAGCACGACGGAAGTCGCCACCTGCGTGTGGAGCATCTAATGTATTTTGGTCACCTGTATAAGCGTGAATAGTAGTCATTAAACCTTGAACAATTCCATATTTGTCATTTAGTACTTTAGCCATAGGTGCTAAACAGTTAGTTGTACATGAAGCTCCGGAAATAACTGTTTCAGAACCATCAAGAATTTCATGGTTTACATTGTAAACGATTGTTTTCATGTCGCCTGATGCAGGTGCAGAAATAACAACTTTTTTAGCTCCTGCTTTTAAGTGTAATTCAGCTTTTTCTTGAGAATTGAAGAAACCAGTACATTCTAAAACGATTTCTACATCTAATTCTCCCCATGGAAGTTCTTCAGGGTTACGGTTGCTTAAAACTTTTACTTCTTTACCGTTAACGTTGAAAGAGCCATCTTTAACTTCAACTTCACCATTGAAACGTCCTTGTGTTGTATCATATTTCAACAAGTGAGCCAACATTTTTGCATCTGTTAAGTCATTGATTGCTACTACTTCCATACCTTCTACTTCTTGAATACGGCGGAATGCAAGACGTCCAATACGTCCAAAACCATTAATACCTACTTTAACTGTCATAACTAAATTTCCTCCTTTAGGAATCATAAAAAATTTATTTTAAAGGGTTATCCCTCTTAAAATCTGATTAGCGGCACCCTCATCTGTGATTAACCACGTCTGAGCGGGTACTTTCTTCATATGTGCTTCAATTGCTTTTGCTTTGGATTTTCCGCCTGCAACCGCGATTACGCTTGGTATTCGCGCAAGATCTTTTGATTGCATACCAATACGTGGAATTTTATAAACGACTTCTCCAGTTTGGTTATAGAATTCTCCGAAAGCTTCTCCAACTGCTGCTTTGTCTTTAATCAGAGCTAGAACTTCTTCGTTCATACCTCTGCGCTTTGCCATGTGTGTTGCATCTCCAATACTATAGAGAACACAATTAGCTTGTTCTACCAGATTCAGCGTTTTTTTGATTTCTGGCTCTTGTAAGAGGGGCTTATACGTTTCTTCGCTGACTTGTTCTGGTACATACAGAACGCGGTTCTTCCCACCAGTTCTCTTGGCCATCTGTGCACTAACAGCGTTAGCTTGAATATCCACTGATTCTCCAAGTCCACCTCTAGCTGGTACAAATATTAATTCTCGGTGATGAGCAAGACTTTCATCCATATGATTTGCAACTTCAGCCATTGTCGTACCACCCATAACCGCAATGATATTAGTTCCTTCGGGCAACAATACTTTCAAAGAATCCATTGTTGCTCGTCCTAATTCATCTTGAACTTTGGACTGCTCCTCAACATTCCCAGAAACAATTACGCAATGTTCTATTTTAAAATAAGCGGCTAATTGATTTTCTTTCTCTCGCATTCCTAATAATTGACCCATTATTACATCTAAATCATGGTAAACAATTTCTCCATTTGCAGTTAATTGCATCCCTACTTTAGACGTTCTAATCAAGCGTTGTTTTCTTAATGAATCTACTTCTGTTCTTAGTACACGCTCAGTAATACCCATCTTGTCGGCGAGTACTCGACGTCCAACAGGACCCAACAAGTAAACATTACGCAAAATTTGATATCGTCTTCTCAGCGTATCCATAATGTCTGGTGTTACTTTTTCGATAATAGACAATACATCCTGCATGAGTTCCCTCTTCCTCAGTGGGTCAACTAGCGGCCATGTGAGTCGTTAGGCGACCCTTGTTGACTAAAAAAACAAGAGATCTAAGTGAAACAAGACATTCAGTTAACTGCATGCTTTATTCTTGTTTTCCTCCGCAGTCTAAAATAGCACTGCTTTTGTCTCTTACAAGTTTTATTATATCATTTAGTCTTTTTACTTTCAAGCTTAAAGGGGTAAACCAACAAATATTATCCGCATTTTTTTAGCTTCCTTAAAGAATAAAAAATAAAACCACTCAGTGTGAGTGGTTTTATTTTTTATTTTCGTTCCCTTATCCAGGCTGCATAACTCCTGCAAAAGCTAACCAAGCTAACGCAGACTTAGCAACTAGACTTAAAATAATATAAGCACGTTCTCCATAAAGATAATTTTTCCATGGCCCAACCTTTTTATATTGTAAAATCATGTTTACTGGAAACAGATTGAAGAAAACAAAATAGGTGCCTGCTAAAGCATATACAAACCAAGGAACTTCAGCTGGATCAGCATTTCCAAATGCGTATAATAAAATAACTACCCATGGAACGAAACCAGCGATTGTTCCAAAAACAAACGACTTCCAATCTGTTGACTTTCTATAATAAGTCATTTCTTCCATCACTAAACCGAATAGATTCATCATAGCATTAAGAACAAATATCAAAATAAGTGAACCGATATCGTATACACCAAACAACATCGCTATTAACATGATCATTAATGATGAACTAATCGCATATTCATACCATCTAAAGCGATTCATATTTCTTTCTAAATCTTTATTATATATTTTATTTCCCCACGGTGTCACAATAATAAAATGTGCTAATGCAGAAATAAATAAAAATAAAGAAACCATGATTCCAAATGGCGCATTAAAAATTTCTTTTTCTTCGGTTAACAACCGCATTTGAGTTGTATCAAATGTTAGGAAATAAGATCGAATAGGAATTTCAAACTCAGCAATTCGATCAATAAAAATAGCAAATCCAAGCATTAAGCTTCCTTGAACTAAATGCAATAACCCCATGATGATATTAAATCTTTTTAACGATTTAAAATCTATTGCTTTGGCCATTAAAATCACTCCTCATTTTTTTAGTTACACCAGAATAGTCATTAGACTATCCCAACCTGCTACTCATGTTGCTAGTGTATTATTATTGTACTCTTTTTTTATAAATAGTACTATTTATATCCTTCGATATTTAACTGTTTATATCCTTTAATGTTTAATACTATTATCTTTTTCATTATCAAAAAAAGACAGCAAAAGTCTTTAGCTCTTACTGTCTGATCATTGTATATTTATTCAACTGATTTTAATTTATCCTCAATTAATGTTTGCAGTTCATCTACTGTAATGTGTTCATCAAAAATTTCTTCGCCAATGAAAACAGTCGGAACAAGCTCCACAATAGATCGGTTCGCTTCTTCAATGATTCCATTTATTTCTTTTTCATTGGTTTGTAACGCTATGTCTCGCTTATCTTCAGCATAAGCTGCAATTTCACCCAAGCTTTTTAAGCTACCCCATTCATCTTGATTTTCATAAAAATACTCAATTTCTGCTAAAGCTGCTTTAGGATTCGAATAATCTAAATAACGATGAATCACATTACCTTTCTCCAAATGTGGCGTTTCTTTATTGAAGTGTTTGATAACGCGTTGAACTTTTCCTTCTTCAACATATTTAGCTAAAAGTTCTTTTGAATCATCATGCCATTTCTTACAGAAAGGACAACTCAAGTTAATAAATTCTATGACTTTTACAGGTGCTTTGGGATCCCCAATTTTTAATCCGTAAACGGTATCTACTTCACTTGCTTTTATTTTACTAATATCCATTATAAAATCCCCTTTGCTCTTCAGTACTTAATAGTATAAAGAAAATTCGAAAAAATTGTTGCTTTTTTGATTGCACTTTTAAAATTAATCCTTCTTATCCTCAATTATTCATAGCTTTTTTACAGGGCTGCTTTTATCATTATTGAAGAAATAAATTTTTAGTGGTTTTCTATAAAAACATGACCTATTCAGGCTTTCAGGCTTATAGTAGCAGTAAATAAAAAAGATGAGGATTGTACTAACCTCATCTTTTTTATTATTTTCACTCTTTTAATTCTGAACTACTTTCCATAATTTCATCAATTAGTCCGTAGGCTTTAGAATCTTCAGCAGTCATGTAGTTATCACGATCCGTATCGCGTTCAATCACTTCAATTGGTTGTCCAGTGCGTTCAGACAAAATTTTATTTAAACGGGCACGTGTTTTCAAGATATGGCGTGCAGCAATTTCAATTTCAGTTGCTTGTCCCTGTGCTCCACCAAGTGGTTGGTGAATCATTACTTCTGCATTTGGTAAAGCATAACGTTTGCCTTTAGTTCCAGCTGTTAATAAGAAGCTTCCCATTGAAGCTGCCATTCCCATTGCGATTGTTTGAACATCTGCTTTGATAAAGTTCATTGTATCATAAATAGCAAATCCAGCTGTTACACTTCCTCCTGGGGAATTAATATAGATGTAAATATCTTTTTCAGGATCTTGCGCATCCAAGAATAGCAATTGAGCTATAACGGAGTTGGCTACATCATCATTTATTTCTCCACTTAACATAATGATACGGTCTTTTAATAGGCGAGAGTAGATATCGTATGCACGCTCACCTCTTGATGATTGTTCTATTACTGTAGGCACTAAATTCATAACTTGTTTCCTCCTTAAAATGGTATCCTTTTATATTGTAACATAAACTTCTTTCAGTCTTGCTATTTTGTATCTTACTCTATTGGTCAATAAAGGTCAAATAATAGAATTGTATTGCCTAAGATTTTTTGTGCAAAAAATCATTTCTCTTTTTATTTTCATTACGTTTTCATTTTTTTATCTATTCCTATCGTTATTTCAATACCTATTATGTCATATCAATCATATGATTGCAGTATTTAATATAGCTACTAGACAAAATAAAATTGTAGGTTTAATTTTAAAAAACGCCAATCCTTTTTTGGTGGAGGACTGTTTAATTTTCTCAGATGGACCCTTCTAAGACCCGCTGTCACTGTGCTAACTTTAGGAATTTGTTATCCTTGGACATTGTGTCTGGTATCTAGTTGAAAAATTAATCATACCGTTATAGCGGAAAAAAGACTGACATTTGTCGGTTCAACAGTTGGGTTATTGGGTCATTGGATTAAACGGTTCTTCTTATGTATTATCACTTTAGGTATTTATAGTTTTTAGGCTTCTGTTAAACTAGAAAACTGGAAAGAAGAAATCCACTTTCTGCAGAATAAACAAAACCACCAATTGTCTTGGAAGATATGAAACCCTCGACAATCGGTGTTCTTTTTATTTTTTGCGATAATTGTGCGATACATTTTTAAAAATACTGTAAACTCAACATTTAAAGGTCTTACTAGATGTCTCCTGAGGGAATCGAACCCCCATCTCAAGAACCGGAATCTTACGTGATATCCATTACACCAAGGAGACTACTTTAAAATTATCAACTACTTTATCTTAGCTGATATCTCGTTAAAAAACAAGGTTTTTAATTATGCATTCCCTTTTTTAAGACTCGCCATTATATATAAAACACGCTAGTCCTTTATGTTACAATAATGGGGTATCTATCATTTTAAAAAAGGAGGCTGCTATATGAATTTTGAACAATCATTTACTCAAAAACAAAATCAAGTTCAAAAAATGGCAATGACACAACAACTCCAACAATCTATTCAAATGCTGCAATACAATCAAGAAGATTTGCTAGCTTTCTTAAATCAAAAAGCATTAGGAAACCCCTTAATAGAAGTTAGTGTGCCTCAAGAGAGGCTAATCGAGAATTTTCCGACTACGACTTATAATAAGGATGACGATGAAACCAATTATATGAATCAGATTCCCGATACGTATGTGTCTTTGTTTGAATACATTTCTGAGCAAATCCACTTAACTATGCGTGAAACTCGTTTAAGAGATTTGGTGATATGGCTTAGTGAATATTTGGATACCAATGGTTACCTAACCATTGCATTAAAGGATGCTGAAAAGTTAACGCAGGCTCAGCCTCTTGAAATCATTGATGCGTTAGTTTTACTTCAACAGTTAGAACCAGCAGGTGTTGGTGCTAGAAATCTGCAAGAATGTTTGATGCTTCAAACAGAGCGTAATGAAAATGCTCCAAATATGGCTTATATAATTTTAGAAGAAGAGTTCGATTTTTTCACAAATCGTAAATGGAAAGACATCACCAGAAAGCTGGATATCTCATTAAATGACATTCAGCTAATTTCAGATTTCATTCAAACTCTAACCCCCTATCCAGGTGCATTGTTTAACGGAGAGAAGGACCAATTTCTTAAACCTGATTTATTTGTAGAAATAGCGTCAAAAGAGTTAAAAGTCATTTCTGTAAAATCTGGGTTGCCTGTTATTTCATTTCAATCCTCTTATTATGAAGATATGATGCAAGTGAAAGATAAAGATGTTACTCATTTCATCAAAGAGAAACAAGCTGAATATGAATGGCTCCAACGCAGTCTTACACAAAGAGGTGATACTATCTTGCGTGTAGGAACAGCTATTGTAAAAAAACAAAAAGGCTTTTTCATTCTCCCAGAGCGTCCCATCCAACCGTTAACCTTAAAAGATATTGCGACAGAACTTGAGATACACGAGTCAACCGTTAGTCGCTCTATTAATGACAAGTATTTAGAAACGGCTTTTGGTATTTTTGAATTAAAACACTTTTTTACTAATGCTTTGAATACTAGGCCTACGGACAAGTCTGATTCAGAACAGCCTGATTTGGTCTCTACAAATGAAGTTAAAAAGAAATTAGCTCAATTTATTGATTCTGAAAACAAACAAAAACCATTATCAGATCAAAAATTGGCTTCGTTGCTGACAGAAGATGGTATTGAAATATCTCGTAGAACCGTTGCTAAATACCGTGAATCTCTTTCAATCCCGACTTCTCTCAAACGAAAGCGTTTTGAAGCTTAATATTGTCTTCCTTATACTAATAAGAAATCCTCGAAGAACTGTATCACTACACAGTTTCTCGAGGATTTTTTCGTGACTTTTTAAAATCTGACATTACTATTAACCGTGTGTTGCGTTCTTAATTTTTCTGCAATTTCATTTAATTTACGTAGACGGTGGTTAATGCCTGATTTACTAATTTGACCACTAGGAATCATTTCTCCTAGTTCCTTTAAAGAGACTTCAGGAGATTGAAGCCTTGCCATAGCAATTTCCTGCAACTTATTCGGTAATTTATCTAACCCCATTACATCATCAATGTATTTAATACTTTCTATCTGCTTACTAGCTGCATCAATTGTTTTATTCAAATTAGCATTTTCACAATTTACTAATCGATTAACGGAGTTTCGCATATCTCGAACAATACGCACATCTTCAAACTTCAACATCCCACTTGTAGCACCTATAAGTGCTAAGAAATCAGCAATTTTTTCACCTTCTTTTAAATAAGTAATAAATCCATTGCGTCTTTCCAATGTTCGAGCATTCATATTAAAATAATTCATCATCTGACAAATATCATCATTGTGCTCTGCATAATTAGAATAAATTTCTAAGTGGTAACGACTTGTCTCTGGATTATTGACTGATCCGCCTGCTAAAAATGATCCTCTTAAATAAGAACGCATTTTTTGAGAATTTGTCATGATTTCTTCTGGAACATGACTGTGTATAATCATCCCATCCATAATAGAAAGATCAGACAATACTTTTTGTGTCCCTCTTTTTAATCGTACAATATAAACATTATTTTTCTTTAATTTCATTTTTCGTCGAACCAACAATTCACTTTCAACTGCAAAATGATCTTTTAATAAGACATAAATTCTTCTTGCAATTGCTGCATTTTCTGTTTGAATATTCAGTACGAATTTCTTGTTCACTAAACTAACTGCTCCATTCATTCGAATTAATGCTGCTAATTCTGCTCTAGCATGCTCGCGATGAACCTCTAGTTGAGTCAGCTCCTTTTTGACCTCTGAAGCATAAGACATTATATCCACCTCCTTCACTTTTTCTCAGCAAATCTATTATGCTTTGGCATAGCGAATGCGATTTCTCTCATAAGCCAACTTAAACAATTCTTCTACAACTTTATCCCCATCGTGAAAGACCCCTTCGTCTCTAAATAAAAGGAAATTATCTGAAATAACACGCGGAACTTCTTGGGATAGACCCCTAAAGTTATGTGCTACCTGTAGTAAATATTCTTCGTATCTCTCATGATCCACATAATTCTCAGGTACATTTTCTGTATTAACTAATACTGTGTCAATAAATTTTCTTCCTAAATGTTTATGCAGGACCGTTACATGATCTGAGTCAGTAAAACTTTCTGTCTCGCCCAATTGGGTCATAATATTGCAGATATAAACAACTTCAGCTTTTGTATTCAATACTGCTTGACCTAAATCACCAATCATTAGGTTAGGTAAGATACTCGTAAACAGACTTCCGGGTCCTAAAACAACCATATCTGCTCCATGGATAGCATTTAAAACCTCGCGAGATGCTTTTACTTCATGGTTATCTTCATTAGCTGTTACATAAACTTTTTCAATTTTTTTACTTTCTTTAGCAATTTTTGATTCTCCTTCAATTTTTGAACCATCTTCAAAAATGGCATGCAAAATTAGAGGCTCTTCAGCTGCAGGATAAACATGTCCGTCAACGCCCATCATTTCCGCTAAGGATTGAATGGCTTCGAAAATGCTGCCTTGCATTTCTGCCATCGCAGCAATAATTAAATTGCCAATAGAATGCCCAGCTAAAAAACTATCCGCGGTATCAAAACGATACTGAAAAATGTTTTTTTGACATTCAGGGATATTTGATAATGAAACTAAAACATTTCTGATATCTCCAGGAGGAACGACATTAGCGTAATTACGCAAAGAGCCACTGCTGCCTCCATCATCTGCAACAGTGACGATAGCCGTTACATCCGCTTGTTTTTCCTTTAATCCTTTTAAAATAACAGGTAAGCCGGTTCCACCACCTATTACTACAATTTTAGGTTTCCTCACTTTTTTTTCATCTATCATGACCGGTTAACCGTTTCTTTGACCTTGTCTTTGTCCCGATGGGTAATATGAACCGGATACCCATCAGTTGTAATTTTTTGTCCAATACGTTCTGAAAGGGCGACTGAACGGTGTTTGCCACCTGTACATCCTATTGCGATGGTAACATTATTTTTCCCTTCTTTTTTATAACCTGGTAAAACAATGTCTAACAATTCAGTGAATTTGCGATAGAAAATTTCAGTTTCAGGTTGTTTCATTACGTAATCATACACAGGCTTATCTACACCTGTTAAAGGTCTTAGACTATCAATATAATGAGGGTTTGGTAAAAAACGAACATCCATTACTAGATCTGCATCAATCGGTAAACCATATTTAAAGCCAAATGAAACCAACTCAATACGGAACAAATCTGCTCCAGCTCGTTTATTAAATGTTGTTTGAATTTCTTCTCTCAATTGACGAGGAGTTAAATTACTTGTATTAATAACTTTTTGAGCACGGCCTTTGATATCATTCAGTAATTCACGCTCTTTTTTAATTCCTTCAATTAAACGATCGTTCATTGCTAAAGGATGAGTCCGTCTTGTTTCTTTGTAACGAGAAACCAATTCTTCGTCGTCTGCCTCTAAAAACAATATTTTCGTGGTGATGAACGTTGTATTGTCCATACCTTCTAACGCCGTCACAATTTCATCAAAAAATTCACGCGCACGTAAATCAATGACCAAGGCAATTTTGGTTAACTTGCCAGATTCTCTGACTAATTCCCAAAATTTCGGCAATAAACTAGGAGGCATATTATCTACACAGAAATAGCCCATATCTTCAAAACTTTGCATAGCTACTGTTTTACCTGCGCCACTCATACCTGTAATAATGACTAATTGTAAATTTTCTACCATCCTTGGCACTCTCCTTCGAGTTCTCATTTTACAAGCCTTCGTTTAATTATAACATTCCGGGTGTGTCGTGTATAGTTAAGTTTAAAATTTGCTTAATTACTAACAGACAAAAGCCATGAGGAGCAAAAATGCTCACCATGGCTGCTGCAAAAAAATTAGGCATTTACTACGATTTCAATTGTTGCTTCGAAATCTCCTAGCTTTCTATTTACTTCACTAGCAGAAGTTGCGAAAGATCCAATATAGAATTTTATTTTTGGCTCTGTACCTGAAGGTCGAATAGCTAACCAACTGCCATCTACCATTTTATATTTCAATACATTAGATGAAGGCATATCAATTGTCTCTTTTGTACCATCTCTATAAGTACGTTCTCTGGTTTTAAAGTCCTCCACACATTCCACACCAATTCCGGCAAATTCTCTTGGTGATTCTTTGCGGAATTTAGCAATTAACTCTTTTATTTTCCTAGCGCCTTCAATACCATCCATCGTCATAGAAATCGTTTTTTCTTTATAATGACCAAATTCATGGAAAATATCTTGCAGACCATCATAAAGTGTTTTATCTTGCTCTTTATAAAAAGCTGCAACTTCAGCGATTAAAACAAGTGCTTGAATCGCGTCTTTATCACGAACAAATGGTTTCACTAAGTAACCATAACTTTCTTCAAAACCGAATAGGAAGGTTTGACTTTTATCAGCTTCATATTGCTTGATTTTTTCTGCAATAAATTTAAATCCGGTCAAGACGTCAACTATCTTCATTCCAAAGTGTTCTGTGATAGCTGTTGGCAACTCACTCGAAACAATTGATTTTAAGACGACGCCATTCTCTATTAATTTTCCTGTTTCTTTCTGAACAGTTAACAAGTAATAAAGCATTAAGCTCGCAATTTGGTTGCCTGTTAAAACTTCATAATTGCCAACAGCTGTTTTAACAGCTATTCCTAAGCGATCTGCATCAGGATCGGTTGCGACTAGAATATCTGCATCAATTTTTTTCCCTAATCGAAGAGCGTATTCAAATGCCGCTGGATCTTCAGGATTTGGCGATTTTACTGTAGAAAAATCAGGATCGGCCACAGCTTGTTCTGGAACAACTGTAATTCCTTTAAACCCTGCATTAGCCAATGCACGTTCTCCTAACATCTGACCTGCACCATGTAAAGGCGTGAAAACAAGTTTCATCTTATCACTCATTCGTTTAATCAATTCAGGATCGACACTCACTGCCTTCACTTGCTCAAGATACAATTGATCCATGTCTTCGCCTAAAATAGTCAATAGTCCCTTAGATTGGAGTTCATCTTCTGACAATACAGCAACGGTTAAGCTATTCTCAACATTTCTCACGTATGAAGTCAACGCATCCGCTTCTTTTGGTGGCATTTGTCCTCCATCTTCGCCATATACCTTATAGCCATTATATGATGCTGGATTGTGACTAGCTGTAATCATGATTCCAGCATAGGCATTTAACTGACGAACAGCAAAAGATAATTCTGGTGTAGGACGTAAACTTTCAAAAACAAACGCAGGAATATTATGAGCACCTAATGTTTTTGCAGCTTCCATGGCAAACTCTGGAGATTGATGTCTTGAATCATAAGCAATTGCGACACCACGTTTTTTTGTTTCTTCTCCTAAACTATCCATAAATAAGGCTAACCCCTCTGTAGCTTGACGAATCGTATATTGATTCATCCGGTTAATTCCAACGCCAATTATTCCGCGCATCCCAGCAGTACCAAATTCCAAGGGAGCATAGAACGCATCTTCTAACTTATGATTATCTCCTTTCAAAGTAAGTAATTCAGCCTTTAATGTTTCTTCTAACGGTTCATAATTGTCCCAAATTTCATATGTTTGTTCCCAAGTCATATTTAATCATCCTTTGCTATTTGATAAAAAACGTTTACATCACTCTTTTTGCAAGTATACCATTTTTCTCAGTTTCTTTCATTAAAAGTACATCGCAAAAAAAAACAAGAGTCCAGGATTAACCCAGTCTCTTGCTTTATTATCATTAAACTAATTTACTTTTTCAGCTTCTAAAGATTCATTCAATTTCTCAATATAATGAAAAACATTGTCGCCAGCTAAACTGCCATCTCCAACAGCCGTTGCTATTTGGCGTAGCGGTGTCAAGCGAACATCGCCGACAGCAAATATTCCAGGAATGGTTGTTTCCATTCTTTCATTTGTCTTAATCCAACCTTCATCATCTGTGATACCTAATTTTCTGAATTGTTCTGAGTTCGGCAAAATACCGACATAGATGAAAACTCCATCAGCAGGAGCATCTCTAAATTCGCCTGTTATAGTATCTTTTAATTTTACTCCAGTGACCTTCATATCATCACCAAAAATTGTTTCAACAGTAGCATTCCAGATGAAGTCTACTTTTTCATTTTTAAATGCACGATCTTGAAGTATTTTTTGAGATCTTAGTTCATCACGTCGATGGACGATTGTTACTTTATCAGCAAACTGCGTTAAATACGTTCCTTCTTCTACAGCTGAATCGCCACCACCGATAACCAGTAAATGTTTGTTTCGGAAAAATGCTCCATCACAGACAGCACAATAAGATACACCGCGACCATTGTATTGGTTTTCTCCATCTACACCTAATTTGCGATGCTCAGCACCTGTTGCGATCACTATCGCTTTTGCTTTGTATTCTTTTTTACCTGATATTAAGGTCTTATATTCTCGGCCTTCAATTATTTCTTTTATATCGCCGTATATGTGTTCTGCTCCGAAGCGTATAGCTCCCTGGTACATATTTTCAGAAAGCTCTGGTCCTAAAATGCTGCTAAATCCAGAATAATTCTCTACCTCAGCCGTATTCATCATCTGACCACCTGGTACTCCGCGTTCTATTATTAAGGTACTTAAATTAGCACGTGAGGCATAAAGAGCTGCTGTTAGGCCGCCCGGTCCAGCCCCGATAACAACCACATCGTATATTTTTTCTGCTGTCTCCATAGTATATCTCCTTTAACTTCATTCAGTTTATCATTTATTTCTCTATTCTACACTGTATCATTAAAAACTTCCATTTATTTGCTTACTAAATGGAAGTTAATTTTTAAAATTCTTTTATTTCTATTTCGATGACTTGCTTCAAAGATTCTGCTTCATCAGAAAAATCACCATCTGGTTCAAGTTGCAAGTATTGGATTACTAATTCTAATGCTTTTTCTAACTCATCTAAAAATGCATAATTATTGGCTTGAAAATAGTAAGCTTCAGGAAAAATATCTCCATCACTACGAATTAAATCCTCTAATATTTCCATTGATTCTGCAAATTCACCTGTCTGTTGGTAGCAAATAGCTAACTGGCAAAGAGCGAAAACTCTTTCTTCTTCAGTTTTACTCAACGTGCTTGCACGTAGGAGGTACTCTTTAGCCTTTGCCATATCATTTTTTTGAAAAGCTTTAATTCCTCTTTGAAAATAAAAGTCGCTAGTTGGAATAAATGGTATGATTGTAGCTGTTTCATTTTCCCCATCTGACATGTGGCTTCCCCCTTTTTATTGCACTTTATTTTGATAAACAAGTATAGCACAGACGCTCTTGATTTGATATACCTCCCTATGTTCTTCAATAGGATTATTTTCAATAAAAAAAGCGTTCCATCGCACCACCTAAAATGGTGAGCGGCTTCTCGCTAATTTATTTTTGTTCAGATAAATGATTATTTTTTTTCGTTTTCTTCAAGTTTTTGTCCTAATTTAATGATGTATTCACGTAAAGCATCTTTTACTTCGTTGTGTTTTAAACCATACTGAATACTAGTTTTCAGGAATCCAAACTTATCCCCCACATCAAAACGTTGTCCTTTAAATTCATGTGCAAAAACACGTTGCGTTTTATTTAAAGTATCAATAGCATCAGTTAATTGAATCTCTCCACCAGCACCAGGTTCTTGTTTTTCTAAAATATCGAAAATTTCAGGAGTCAACAAGTAACGTCCAATAATAGCTAAATCACTGGGTGCATCTTCTGGCTTAGGCTTTTCCACAAAACTACGTACATTATAAGTTGTTTCATCTACTTGTCCTTCAGGATCAATAATGCCGTATTTATAAGTATCTTCATGTGGGACTTTCATTACTGCTATATTAGAAGCATGAGTTTTATCGTAACCATTGATCAATTGTTTTGTCAAAGGAACTTCGTCTTCCATCAAATCATCCCCGAGCATAACCACAAATGGTTCATTCCCAATAAATGCTTTAGCTTGTAAAACAGCATGACCTAGTCCTTTGGGATAAGATTGACGAACGAAAAACAAATTCAAACCTGTCGTTTCTTCAACCAACTCTAAAAGAGCGAGCTTATCTTTGGCTCTCAAATTTTCTTCTAATTCTGGATTTGAATCAAAGTGATCCTCAATTGGACGCTTACTTTTCCCAGTTACAATTAAAATATCTTCAATCCCCGAATTAATTGCTTCTTCTACGATAAACTGAATGGTTGGTTTATCAACGATTGGCAGCATCTCTTTTGCCATCGCTTTTGTAGCAGGTAAAAAACGTGTGCCCAAGCCTGCAGCTGGAATGACCGCTTTACGAACTTTTTGCATTTTTATTTTCCTCCAATACTTTGTTTTCTGTAATCCATGTACTTACTAGTAACTTTCTGATTTCCCATCGCGTTTCATTAAGGAATCGACAGCCTCTTTAACGTTTGCTTCATTATACAACACCTCATAAATTACTGCAGTAATTGGCATTTCAATTTCTTTTTCTTTTGCTAATTCATATACCGCTTTAGTCGTCGTAATCCCCTCAGCAACCATCTCCATGTGGTCTAAGACTTCCGTTACCGTCATGCCTTTTCCTAAGAAATTACCTGCTTGCCAATTACGCGAATGCACACTAGTACACGTCACAATCAAATCGCCAACCCCACTTAGACCAATAAACGTTAATGGATCCGCTCCAAAAGCTACACCTAAACGACTGATTTCTGCCAATCCTCTAGTCATTAAGGCTGCTTTAGCATTATCTCCATAGCCTAAACCGTGGAGAGCGCCCGCTCCAAGAGCGATAATATTTTTCAAGGCCGCTCCAAGTTCTACTCCAATAATATCTTTATTGGTATACACTCTAAAATAATCATTCATAAATAATTGTTGAACAAAAGTAGCCGTTTCTATATCGGATGATGCTGCAGTAATAGTGGTTAAATCCTTTACGGCTACTTCTTCTGCATGACTAGGTCCAGACAAGGCAACCACGGCTTTACGTTTATTCTTAGAAATTTCTTCTTCTAGAATAATTGAAATACGCTTATGCGTTTCTTGTTCTAGACCTTTACTAGCATGAATGATAACTACAGGATTTTTCAAGGTAGCTTCTACCTTTCTAGCTACTTCGCGAATAGCTTTCGTTGGAACAACAAATAAAACAGCATCGACTGAATCTAAGACTTCTGCTAAATCAGTAGAGGCTTTTATTTTTTTTGAAAGCATCACTTTTGGCAAATAATGCTTATTTGTATGGTATTGATTGATTTCGTCCACTTGCTCCTGGCTATGACTCCACAAATGAACCTCGTGTCCATTTTCTTCAAGAACCATTGACAAAGCTGTTCCCCATGAGCCAGCACCCAATAGCGCAATTTTATTCAACATGTTATTTCGTCACTCCTTGTCATGATTTCAATGTCTTTATTCTCTATTCGTTAGTTTTAAGATATCTTGGTTGTGATGATCAAATTCAGTTGATTTGAGTGATTTTTTTCTCTTCGTCTGCAGTTAACCCCTCTAGATAATAAGGAACTGGAGGATAGTCTCTTCTTCTCGTTGCCCAGATAATCAGTGCAGCTATGAATAAAACAACTGATAATGCTTGGGATACACGCAACCAATCCACTAACCATAAACTATCTGTTCTTAGTCCTTCAATAAAGAAACGTCCAAATGAATACCACAAAACATAAGTTAAGGCTACTTCGCCACGACGCAATAAGGATTTACGATTTCGCAATAAGACAATCAATACAAATCCAGTTAAACTCCAAAGAGATTCATAAAGAAAAGTCGGGTGATAATAAACACCATTGATATTCATTTGATTAATAATGAATTCGGGCAAATAAAGATTTTCTAAAAAGTTTCTTGTAACTTCTCCACCATGTGCTTCTTGGTTAATAAAGTTTCCCCAACGTCCCATCGCTTGTGCTAACAAGACATTAGGTGCAAGAACATCTAGCATCAACCAAATAGGGATACCATGCTTTTTAGTGTACCAATAAACCGTTAGACCTCCAGCAATCAATCCACCATATATAGCAATTCCACCATTCCAGATGGCCATTATTTCGCCTGGATTTTGCAAGTAATACTCTAATTCAAAGATAACGTAGTATAAACGTGCCCCGATAAAAGCGATGGGTAGCGACCAAAGAGCCATATCAATGACATGATCTCCTTCAATCCCGCGTTTTTTTGCTTCGCGCATGCTTAAAAATATGGCTACAAAAATAGCAGAAGCAATAATAACTCCATACCAATAAACTTCAAGAGGCCCCAATGAAAATGCAATAGGGTTGATTGCACTGAATAAAAAGTTCATCTTCTAATCTCCTTTTTTAAGCTTCTCCAGAATTGCTTTTGATTAATTTTTCAAGATTTCTTTCAAATGTTTCAGTTGCATTATATCCCATTTGTTTGGCTCTATAATTCATAGCAGCTGATTCAATAATGACCGCTAAATTACGTCCAGTTTTAACCGGTATAGAAATCAAAGGAACATCAACATTAGAAATTCTTCTTTTCCCATCAGAGGATCCCAGACGGTCAAATTTAGTATGTTTATCCCATAATTCCAAGTTAACAATTAGATTAACCGCTTTACTTAGTCGGATGGCTCCTACTCCAAATAAATTAGCCACATCGATAATGCCAATTCCACGAATCTCAATTAGATTACGTAAAATTTCAGGCGGCTCACCAATTAAACGGTTTTCTCCAACCACGTGAAGTTCAACTCGATCATCTGCTACTAAACGATGACCTCTTTGAATGAGTTCTAAAGCTGTTTCACTTTTCCCTACACCACTGTCCCCAGTAATCATGACACCCATTCCGTAGATATCGATTAACACACCATGAACGGATTCTCTTTCAGCTAACCGTTCTTCTAAAAAATTCGTGACATTACTAGCTAGACGAGTAGTAGCATACGTTGATGACAATAATGGGATTTCTTTTTCAGTTGTCGCTTGAATCAATTCTTTAGGTAATGTCAAATTACGTGAAACTAAAAAAGCAGGTGTATCTGGCTGACACATCCGTCGAAAAACCATTAACCGCTCATCACTAGACATGCGTTCTGAAAATGAAATTTCTGTTCTGCCGAATAGTTGCAGGCGCTCTTGCGGGTAATAGTTAAAATAGCCTGTCAATTCCAAACCTGGTCTTGAAAGGTCAGTTGTCTGGATTGTTCTGTTTAAAAATTCCTCTCCATTATGTACAACTAACTTAAGAGAGTCCACTAATTCTTTTACTGTTACACTATTAGTCATACTTTATTCTCCTTTGAGCTCCATTTAGCTGGTTGCTATTATTTATAAGTTGATTGATTTAAAAAAAGTTGCTTACATTTCCTATTTTACCATTTTAAACTAGGCTATTAAAGAGAATCACACTTTTTTTGTATGAATACTGTTACTATTGCTTAAATTTAGTTTCTTTTTGTGTGTTTTACAAAAAAACAGTATGCATAGACTAATTCGTCATACACATACCGCAAAACACATTGTTCTATTTACTATCTATTTACAACTATTCTGCTACTAATAAATGTATTTACAAATGACAGAATAATTGCAATTAAAATAGTTGTTCCAAATGTCCTGAATTGAAACCCTGGACCCACAATTAGAGAGGTTAAACTTAGCATGCTCGCATTTATAACAATACTGAACAGACCTAAAGTGAGTATTGTTATTGGTAAAGACAAGAGAAATAAAATTGGTTTAACTGCCATATTTAATACAGAAAGGACTAAACTTGCTACTAACGCAATCCAGATATTCGCTACGTAAAAAGAATTTTGGAAAAGCCCTGATAAAGCTAAGAAAATCAGTGCATTAACGACAATTACTTGCCAATATTTCACTAGAAGTCACTCCAGTCATTATGGGTTCCTTTCTTCTCTTCGTTTACCTTTTCAGCTTCTTTACGGGATTTATTCTCACTTTCCGTTCCATTAAATCCTCTATGCCAATCAGATTTTTCTGACCCTGGAGCCTCCGGCATAATTAATGCCAAGATAATATATAAAATAATAGGCGAGCCTACCCCAAAAACAATAGCAATGGAGTATAGGATACGCAAGATACTAGGATCAAAATCGAAATATTCTGCAATTCCACCTAAAACGCCACTGACTACCTTATTATTTTTTGATTTTGTTAATTTTTTCATTTTCTAATCACCCTTTCAAAATATTTCAATGAGCCTATCCATAAATAACCGTTATTCTGTTTTACTTTTTTCATTATCTTTTAAGAATATATTTCCAGTCGTTGTGCTAACTGTTAATATTACAGGATTACCATCATTTTGTCTTCTAAATTCAAGTAATTGATTGGTGCGATCTTTTTTCTCTTTGATTATTTCTGTTTTTTCCATTCGATTTTGAATGGTGCCTAAGTTACTTTTTGCATTTCCTTCTATACTTAATTCTTTTGGAACAGAAACTTTAACTGCACCATTGACGGATGAAGCTTCTAAATGCTGCAAGTCTGTATTCAAGACAGTAACCTTAACCGTGCCATTAACTGTTGATAAATCAACACCGTTAAAACCTCCTTGAGCCACAATACCACCATTAATACTGTTAACAATTAGATCTCTTGTAGTGCTATCTACAAGAGATACTTTTCCATTTACGCCTTCTGTTTCAATCATCGTAGCTTTTACTTTTTCAAAACACATGTCACCATTTGTGCATTTAACGTAAATATCTTCACCTTCAAACTCTTCTATTCTCACGTTTCCATTTAATAGCTTGATAGCTGTGTGATCATATACTCTTTCAGGTAAATAAAAAGTCATATCGCAACGAATACGTTTGTTTGGAATATGAAACAAGATTTTTTCTTCTGTTACATCAATTGTACTACGCTTTGAGAATGCTTCAAAAGGACTATCAGAATCAAGTTTTCCATAAATTTTAATCTCTGTTTCAACTTTGATATCTTCACCTTTCCAAGTTTTAAAAAGAACATCACCATTGGCTACTTTCACATCAATAATAGACGCCATCGAATTAGGATAACTAAATTCGTGTGTGAATTTCGTAGAAGCTAATCCTGGAACACGCACATTAACATCTTTCCAATCCATATTTTCCATTACTGAAGAAAAAGTATTCTTCATTAACTTACCAAATTGATTTCCTGCTTCTGTCATTTTTCCGCCAACTTGATTGATTGTGTCATTGGCTACATCTTTCCAATCATCTGGAATTTCAAATTTTTCAATGAGTTGTTTTTTTTGAGATCCCCATTGTTTTTGTTTAACGATACGTAACTGTTCCATTAATGTTACTCTATCTTCTTCGAGATCAGTTAATTGAGCCTCATACTCTTCTATCTCATGACTTAACTGCTTTAACTCAGGTTCTTTTTCAGCGTCTAGTTCGTCTAAATCTTCCAATGTTTCTAATACATTTAGCTTTTCATTTGCTTTATTTAGTTGATTTCTAATTGCTCTAATTTCACTATCTTTTTCATCTAATTGAACAGAATAGCTTGACGCTTCGTTAGCAAGTTTTTCTAATATTGCTTCTAATTGTTCTTGGTCTTTCTTTTGTTCTTCTTTGTATTCATCGTATTCTTCTTGTTCTTGCTCAGTCTCTTGTTCACTTATTTTTTCTACGTGTGGAGACTCGATAGGTTCTTGAGTAAACGACTGGTCTTGAACTGTTGTTTGATCTCTTTTAACTGCTTCTTTACTATCTTTTTTAGCACTGTTTTCAAGCAAAACCAGAGCTTCTTCTGTTGAAATGATGTCTTGTTTTACTAATTCTAGGATTCTTTCTCTTTCTTTCATGATACTATCCCTCCTTGGAATATTCCATCTATCTAGTAATTGTTCAAGCAATAGGTTGTTAGCTATTCTTTCTTATATTTCTATTATGCTTTACTAAACGGGTTTTGTCATAGGACTTTAGAACGATTTCCATATGGTTACTTAGACTGAATCTTTTCTTATTACACTCATCTTTATTTTAACACGAACACAAAAACAGCGTTAGTGAAACACTATGAAATAAAAAAACAACAGACCCCTTTAGAAAAGGGCCTGTTACTTTTGATCACTTATCCACTATATTATTTAGATTGTTCTATAGTGCGGTTTTTATCTCTTTTCAGTATTTTTTTCAAATAATATCCAGTATAACTATTTTTTGCTTTTGCAATTTTTTCTGGAGTCCCAGTTGCTAAAATTGTTCCACCTCCAGCACCACCTTCAGGACCAAGATCAATAATGTAGTCAGCTGTTTTAATCACATCTAGATTGTGTTCAATCACTAAAACGGTGTTTCCAGCCTCAACTAAGCGGTTTAAGACTTCCAATAACCGAGCGATGTCTTCTGTATGAAGTCCAGTTGTCGGCTCATCTAGAATATAAAAATTCTTTCCATCAGACCGCTTATGAAGTTCGCTAGCTAGCTTCATGCGTTGAGCTTCTCCTCCGGATAATGTTGTTGCTGGTTGACCTAATGTCACATATCCTAATCCAACATCAATAATTGTTTGTACTTTACGATGAATTTTTGGAATGTGCTCAAAAAAGACAACGGCTTCTTCAATTGTCATACCTAGTACATCAGAAATATTCTTGCCTTTGTAACGAACTTCTAACGTTTCTGAATTGTATCTTGTGCCATGACAAATTTCACAAGGGACATAAACATCAGGTAGAAAATGCATTTCGATTTTTAGAATACCATCCCCTCTACAAGCCTCACAACGACCACCTTTCACATTGAAACTAAAACGTCCTTTTTTATAGCCTCTAATTTTAGCTTCATTTGTAGAAGCAAATAGGTCACGAATATCATCAAAAACACTGGTATACGTTGCTGGATTGCTTCGCGGTGTTCTTCCAATTGGACTTTGGTCAATATTTATTATTTTTTCTAATTTTTCATACCCAGTCATTTTTTTAAATTTCCCTGGTTTTTGTTTGGAACGATTCAGTTCACGAGACAAAGCTTTTTTTAAAATCGTATTAATTAGAGTACTTTTCCCAGAACCAGAAACACCTGTTACTGCAATAAAGCGTCCCAATGGGAAATCGACAGTTAAATTTTTCAAGTTATTTTCAGCTGCACCCGTAATACGGATGGCACCTTTGTTTTCAATGCGACGAGTTTTCGGTACCGGGATAAACTTTCTACCAGATAAATAAGCCCCTGTTAACGATTTTTCATTTTTCGCAACTTCTTCTGGTGTACCAAAAGCTACTATTTCTCCACCTTTTTCGCCAGCACCTGGTCCAATATCAATCAAATAATCTGCTGCAAACATTGTGTCTTCATCGTGTTCTACTACAATTAATGTATTGCCAAGATCGCGCATTTTTTTTAACGAGTCAATTAAGCGGTTGTTGTCTCTTTGATGCAACCCGATTGAAGGTTCATCTAAGATATACAACACTCCCGATAAGTTTGAACCGATTTGAGTAGCTAATCGAATTCGCTGTGCTTCTCCACCGGATAACGTACCTGACATACGGCTCAAGGTTAGGTAATTCAATCCTACGTTACTCAAAAAATTTAATCTATCATGAACTTCTTTCAGAATCGGTTTGGCAATCATACTTTCTTGCTCCGAAAGAACAAGGCCCCCAAAGAAATCTATCGCTCCCTCAATTGGATAATTGCTAACTTCACCAATATCTTTATCGCCTACTTTTACAGATAGTGCTTGTCGATTTAATCGTTTGCCTTTACAAGTCTGACAAGTTAATTCAGTCATATAAAGGCGCATTTGATCTCTTGTAAAATCACTATTGGTTTCTTTGTAACGTCTATCAATATTACGAATAATTCCTTCAAAAGGGATATCAACATCTCTAATGCCACCAAAATCATTTTTATAATGAAAATGAAATAGCTCTTCATTTGAACCTTCCAAAACAAAACGTTGTTCTTTTTCAGTCAATTTTTCAAAAGGAGTATCTAAATCAATATTGAACGTCTGACAAGCTTGTTCTAGTAATTGTGGATAATAATTTGAACTAATCGGTTTCCAAGGTGCAACCGCACCTTCTCTGAGAGTTAAAGATTTTTCCGGAATGATTAAATCTGTATCCACTTCTAATTTTATACCTAAGCCATCACAATCTCCGCATGCCCCGAATGGAGCATTAAAAGAGAATAAGCGTGGCTCTAATTCCCCAACAGTAAACCCACAGTAAGGGCAAGCATAGTGCTCACTAAACAACACTTCCTCTTGACCTAATATATCAGCAACAGCGTAGCCTTCTGCCAGTCGAAGCGCTGCTTCTAACGAATCAAATAATCGTGAACGGATACCTTCTTTGACTACAATTCGGTCAATGACGATATCAATATCATGTTTTTTGTTTTTTTCTAATTCAATTTCATCTGAAATATCATAGATTTCTTTATCCACACGTAAACGAACATAACCTTCACTTTTTATTCTTTCAAATATTTTTTTGTGCTGCCCTTTTTTTCCAACTACAATAGGTGCTAAGATTTGAATTCTAGTTTTTTCAGGATATTCAAGTACACGATCTACCATCTGCTCAACAGTTTGACTTGTAATCTCGGTTCCATCATTGGGACAAATTGGGTGACCTACTCTAGCATAGAGAAGACGTAAATAATCATTAATTTCCGTTACAGTACCAACAGTTGAACGCGGATTTTTACTCGTTGTTTTTTGATCAATTGAGATAGCCGGACTTAAGCCATCAATACTATCAACATCGGGTTTATCCATTTGACCTAAAAATTGACGAGCGTAAGCAGATAAACTTTCCACATACCGTCTTTGCCCTTCTGCGTACAATGTGTCAAAAGCTAGCGAACTTTTTCCTGAACCAGACAACCCGGTTAATACAACTAATTTATCTCTAGGAATAGTGACATCAATATTTTTCAAGTTATGTGATCGTGCGCCATGGATTTCAATTTTATCATTTCGCATATAGATTCTTCCTTTACGATGAATTTTAATAGTTTTACTGCCTTTTATTTAACTCTTTTAATGTACCGCAATTCACAAAAAATAGGATAGCGAAATGCCTCCTACCTTCCATTTCTATATTCTATTATAACACAAGATTCAACTCAAAAGAACATTTGTTCTTATTTTATTTATTTAAAATACGTTGTGATATATTTTGAAGTTGTGTTTGATTAGTGAAATCTCCGCTTAGTAAATCAGGCAATATATCTGTCAAAAAATATTGAACACTATTTAAGTGACTGAATCGTAAAATCGTTTTTAAAGATTCTTCATAAATTTCAGCGAAAATATTTTCTGTATTGCCTTTTTGTATTTCTCCAAATGATTCATACAATAGGTCAACTTTATCAGCAACTGATAAAATTTGGCCTTCAAGGGTCTCATCTTTGCCTTCTTTTAACCGTTTCGCATAGGCTGCTTGGAATTCTATTGGGATCTCATTTCTAATAAAGTTTTCAGTCATAGATTCTTCTACATCTGCAAGCATTTCCCTTAACTGAGGTGTAGCATATTTAACTGGTGTCTTAATATCTCCAATAAAAAGCTCTGAATAATCATGATTTAAAGCTTTTTCATAGAGTGAACGCCAGTCGACTGTCTTCCCTTGCTGCTCTTCTACTGTTCCTAGAAACTGTGCAATTTTGGTTACTTTAAAAGAATGGGCAGCAACTGAGTGCTCTTCATATTTAAATTTTCCTGGACAACGAATAATACTTTCTAAATCACTTAGACTTTTAATATATTGGTGCATTCCCATTAGCGCTCATCCTTTTTGTGGTTAAATTTTTATAACCCTAACATAGATAATAAATTAAAGCAAAAAGATTGTCGTCATGATTTAAAAATAGATAAAAATAGAGCTACTCATTCTTCTTTAATGTGAATGATTCCTTGACCTAAAATACTATAGACATGTTTATCCATCTGGCTGTATAACATGCTTTTCCCTTTGCGTTGAGATTTCACTAAACGGGCCGTCTTCAAAACTTTTAGTTGATGTGAGACAGCAGATTGTTCCATATTCATAACTTTTGCAATTGTACTTACATTCAATTCTTGATTTTCTAAGAGATATAAAATAGCAATCCGTGTTGGATCACTGATAATTTTAAATAATTTACTGACTCGTCGGATTGTATCCTCATCTAATAATGGTGCTTCTTTATTATTCATCGTTATTCTCCCACCCTTTATCAAATATTCTCTTATTTTATTTTACCATAACTTTCCTCCCCCATGTCTTTCTGTCTGGTTATACAATCAAAAAAACTGCCGCTTAAATTATTCTAAAAAGAACAAATTTAAGCAACAGTTTCTATTTAATTATTAAGCTTTAGGAGACCGATCATTTTTATTATGATTGTTTAACTCAGTCATTTTGCCTGTATCTAAATAGATAATCCATTCAGAGATATTGGTGACATAGTCTCCAATCCGTTCAATAAATCCAGCAACTAACATGTAATCTGTTGCACCTAAAACAATTTCTGAATCATTTTTCATTTGTCTAATACAAGCTTTATAGATTTTCTTGAAATCATCATCTACTTCGACATCCTTTAAAGCCACTTCTTTAGCTTTGGCAGCATCTGAAACCACATAAGCTTGTAAGACATCTTGAACCATCACTTTAACTTTTTCAGACATTTCTGCAATTTGAGCTTCTATTTCAAAGTCTCGCTTATTGCCTTTTACTCGGATAGTTGATTTTGCGATACTAACTGCATGATCTCCCATTCTTTCTAAATCAGCGCTTGCTTTCATAATGGTTACTATTTTGCGTAAATCAGTTGTCACCGGTTGTTGCAAAGCAATCAATTCAAAACATCTATTTTCTAAATCTGCTTCATCTTTATTGATAACTACATCCCCAGCGATAACTTCCTTAGCTAGTCCTTTATCATGATTAACAAAAGCTTTTACAGACTTATATATTGCCTCATTTACAGCTTTTCCCATTTGGAAAAAATGGATGTGCAAGTCATTAAGTTCTTCTTCAAATACACGTCTCACTAACTATCACTCCTATTGGCCTATTTTATTTTTTATTATACCTAACTTTTACCCGAAACGTCCAGAGATATAATCTTCTGTCTCTTTTTGATGAGGATTTGTAAAGATTTGTCTTGTTTCGCCGTGCTCAATCAAGTGACCATTTAAGAAAAAAGCCGTTTTATCTGAAATACGTGAAGCTTGTTGCATATTATGAGTTACAATTATCATAGTATAGTCTTTTTTCAACTCCAACAACATCCGTTCAATTTTACCACTAGAAACTGGATCTAACGCACTCGTAGGTTCATCTAATAAAATAATAGCTGGTTCAACTGCTAAAACTCTAGCAATGCAAACCCGTTGTTGCTGACCGCCAGACAGTGCTAAAGCACTCTTTGACAACTTGTCTTTAACATCTTCCCAAACAGCAGCTTTTCTTAAGCTAGTTTCTACTATTTCTGCTATTTTCTTTTTATCTTTCATTCCTGCAACTCGAAGTCCGTAAGCCACATTTTCAAAAATAGAAAACGGAAAAGGGTTGGGTTGTTGAAAGACCATTCCAATTTTTTTTCTTAACTCCACCGTATCCATCTTGGGACTGTAGATATCTTGATTTTCAAAAGTCACATTCCCTGTTAGGGTTACATCCGGAATTAATTCATTCATTCGGTTTAAGGTTCTTAAATAAGTTGATTTGCCACATCCGCTGGGGCCAATTAATGCAGTAATTTCATTGGGAAAAAAATCTAGCGAAACTCCTTTTAAAGCTTCTTTCTTCCCATAATATAAGTGAACATCTTTAGATTCAATAATATGGTTTTCTTTTTTCATCCGATTCTCTCCTAACCAAAGTTACCTGACACATAGTCCTCTGTCGATTGTATTTTGGGACGCGTAAATACTTTTCTTGTTTCATCATATTCAATGACATTCCCTAAATAAAAAAATGCTGTGTAGTCACTAATCCGAGATGCTTGCTGCATATTGTGTGTCACTATGATAATCGAATATTTTTCTCGTAGTTGCAGCAACGTCTCTTCCACTTGACTTGTAGAAATTGGATCTAAAGCACTAGCTGGTTCATCCAACAATAAAACATCTGGTTTTAAAGCAATAGCACGAGCAATACATAGCCGTTGCTGTTGTCCACCTGATAAAGTTAAGGCATTTTTATGAAGATCATCTTTTACTTGTTCCCATAAAGCCGCTTGTTTCAGGCTTGTTTCAACAGCTTCGTCTAGTGCATTCTTATCTTTAACTCCATGCCGTTTCAAAGCAAAACTAACATTATCATAAATTGATTTACTGAAAGGATTAGGTTGTTGAAAAACCATTCCAATATTTTTACGTATCTCATATACATCTGTTTCAGGTGTATTGATATCCCTACCATGATACAGTATTTCTCCCGTTACTCTAGCGCTTTGAATTTCATCATTCATCCGATTTAATGAGCGTAAATAAGTGGATTTCCCACAACCACTGGGACCAATCAATGACGTTATTTTATTTTCTTCAAATTCTAATGATACCCCTTTAATCGCTTCATTTTGTCCATACCAAACATGTAAATCTTTGGTAGATAAATCAACAGGTACGTCAGGTTTCATTTTAATTATGTTTGTTTCAAGGTTTATTTGTTCCGACATTTTTTCCCCTCCTTGAATATTCTTAATAATTGGTTGTCACTTATCCTGCTGTAATTTTTTTCTGCAGTTTCTTTCCTAAGTAACGAGCTCCTAAATTAAAAAGCAACACAGCAATGATTAGTACAGCTGAAGCACCCGCTGAGACTTGCGCCCCATCTGGCATGACACCTTCACTATTTATTTTCCAAATGTGCACAGCTAATGTTTCGGCTGGACGCATTACATTTAAAGGGCTCGAGATAGACATTGGATTCCAATTTGTAAAATCCAATGCAGGTGCACTTTGACCTGCTGTATAAATTAAAGCAGCTGCTTCCCCAAAAATTCTTCCAGCAGCTAAAATCATTCCTGTCAATATACCTGGGAGTGCAGCAGGAAGGATAACTAGATTCACTGTTTCCCAACGTGATAACCCTAATGCCAGGCCTGCTTCACGTTGTATTGATGGTATTGCTCTAAGTGAATCTTCAATTGTTCTTGTCAATAGAGGCAAATTAAATAAAGTCAATGCCATCGCACCAGAAAGAATAGAAAAACCTAATCCCCATTGTAAAACAAATATTAAGAAACCGAATAGCCCAACAACAATTGACGGTAACGAACTCAAAACTTCAATAATCGTTCGCACAAAATCAGTCACTATATTTTTTTTTGCATATTCTGATAAGTAAATAGCCGCTCCTAAAGAAATAGGCGTACTAATCAACATAGTTAAGATAAGTAAATAAAATGAATTATATAACTGAATGCCGATTCCGCCGCCTGACTGAAAAGATTTAGATGGTGTTGTTAAAAATTCCCAAGAAATTTGCGGAACACCACGCCAAAGAATGAAAGCTAATAAACTAAACAAAATCAATACAATAATCGAAGCTATTCCGTACAAAAAACCGACGGCAATTTTATCTGCTTTTTTGGCATTCATTTTAATTCATAGCCCCTTTCTTTCCAATCCAACGTGTTAAAATATTAAAGAATAAAGCCATCACCAATAAAATTAGAGCCAATGACCAAAGAACATTATTTTCAAGAGTTCCCATGACTGTATTCCCCATGTTCATGGTTAAAATACTTGTCAAAGTTGAAGCTGGTGTAATTAAACTTGTCGGCATTAATGCCGCATTTCCGATAACCATTTGAACGGCTAAAGCTTCTCCAAAAGCACGGGCCATTCCAAAAACGACAGCAGTCAGCAATCCTGGAGTTGCGCTTCTTAAAACAACTTTATAAATCGTTTGCCATCTGGTTGCTCCCAAAGCTAATGATGCTTCCCGATAATAACGGGGAACTGCTTTTAATGTATCAACTGACATACTCGTAACTGTTGGTAAAATCATGACAAACAACACTATTGCTGCAGAAATCACTCCAAATCCACTTCCACCAAACGTATTACGCATAAATGGAACAACCACTGATAATCCAATAAATCCATAAACAACAGAAGGTATTCCAACTAATAATTCAATAACTGGCTGCAAGATTTTTTTCCCAACAGTGGGTGAAATCTCAGTCATAAAAATAGCCGCTCCAACCGCAAAAGGAGTAGCAACTGCCGCGGATAATAAAGTAACAATAAAAGAACCCGTAATCATAGGTAATGCCCCTATCAATGGTTCCCCATCTTCTCCAAGGCTCCCAGGATTCCAAACCCTTCCGGTTAGAAAATCTCCCAATGAGACCCCGTCTTTAGTAAAGGTAGAAATCCCTTTACTTGCTACAAAATATAAAATAGACAGGACTACAAAAACAATAAATGCAATACACAAAAAACTAATTATTTTCCCTATCTTCTCAAGTCTGCCTTTACCAGAATGCTCTGCTAGTTTTTTTTGAATGTCTTCCAAAAGAAGTCCTCCTCGTATTCTTTCTTTAATCGCTTATGAAGAGAACATTTTCGTAAAAAAATTGCTCTCTCCTCAACTAATGGTATTATTCAGATTCTTTTTTATCCTCTTTAAGAACTTCCGTTGTATTTCCTTTTGCATCTCGTTCGAATTGCATTTTATTAGTTGGAATGTATCCAAGGGCTCCAACTAAAGAGTCTTGCACCTCATCGGATAGCATGTAATCTAAAAAATCTTTTGTTAATCCTGTTGGTTCTCCATGTGTATACATGTGCTCATAAGACCAAATAATCCATTTATTTTTTTTAACATTCTCATCTGTTGGTTTTACTCCATCTATCGATAATGCTTTAACTGTCTCATCTACATATGAAAAGGCTACATAACTGATTGCACCTGGAGTACTTCCAACAATCTGTCTCACTGTACCGCTAGATTCTTGTTCTTGGGTAACGATACTTTTCTTTCCACCTGTAAGAACCCAGCGGTCAAAAGTTGCACGTGTTCCACTTCCTGAAGAGCGATTCACTACTGTGATAGCTAAATCCTTGCCACCTAATTCTTGCCAATTTGTGATTTCTCCAGTAAATATTTTCTCTAGGTTTTCTAAACTAATATCTGTTATTCCTACCCCCGGCGTTACAATTGGGGTAATACCGACTACTGCTACCCTATGATCGACTAAATTAGAGGCATCTATCCCACTTTTTTCTTCTGCAAAAATATCTGAATTCCCTATGTCTACAGCATCAGCAGCAATTTGTCCTAGCCCTGTTCCACTTCCTCCGCCTTGAACGTTAATAAATTTCCCGAAATTTTCAGATCCATATTGTTCACCAGCTACTTCAACCAGTGGTTGCAATGCAGAAGACCCTACTGCTGTGATTGACTCTTCTTCTTCTACTGGTCCACAAGCTGTTAAAAAAAAGGCAAAAGCTAACATTAACATCATTTTATTGTTTGTTTTTAATTTCATGATTTACCTCCTAGGTGTTTGTATCAACCACATACTTCTTAATCATAACTTACTTTTGTAAAATTTCACCACTTTAATTGTAAATTTTATGTAAATAAAGGTTCGTTTTTATTTTCATTTTAGCGCTTTTACCTTTAAAGAGCAAAGGTAAGCCTATTTTTAAAAAATAGTCCCTTTGATAGAGTTTCTACTTTCTTATGATTTTCTCATAATAAAAAACCGGTTTAATTATATGATTTGAATTCAATTTTGCTGTTTTCAAGATAGCGAATCCATTCACGACTATTAATCACATAATTTCGGATTCGTTCTAAACACCTAGAGGCTAAAAAATAACCTATTAAATCTATCCCTCTGTCTAGGTCTACTTTCGTTTCAATTTGAGGGATGCATTGTGTGCCTTTTACGTGAATAGTAGACTTCGCAATGCTACCAGCATAATTCCCCATCTATTCCAAGTCAACACATACTTTCATAACCGTTACAATCCTTCGTAAATGACTGGTTAAAGGTTATTGTAAAGAGATTGATTCAAAGTCTTTCTTTTTAAATGCTAATTCTACTTCATTAATTTGATAATCATAATTGATAAGTTCTTATGCTAGCACTTTATCATGGGTGATAAAAGATTTAACCGATTTGTACCTCGCTTCATTGACCATCATTCCCATTTTGAAAAATGATGATATCTTCAGCTTGATTCTTCTTCAAACTTATCTGATACACGTGAGGCTTGCTACATGTTATGCGTTACCCTAATATGGGTATAATCTTTTTTTAGTCCTATTACCAGTTCTTCAATCTTTGCTGTGAATATTGGATTTAATGCACTCATCAGTTCATCCATCAATAACCATTCAGAATCTACAGCGAAAGCACGAGCGATACAAGTACGTTGTTTTTGCACTCCAGACAAAGAGGATGTCTTTTTTAAAATTATCTTTGACTCCTTCCCAGATAGCCACTACCGTGAGTTTTTTCCAACAATTCCATTTAACTATTGTTTGTTTTTGACACCTTGAGTTCTCGGTCCCTATGCTATATTATCGGAAATACCCATAGGAAAAGGGTTAAGCTTTTGAAAAACCATCCCTAATCGTTTGCGTAAAAAAATGACATCAGATTCTTTGGCATAAATACCCTCATCATCCTTTTTTATTTCTCCACTTATTGCAAAACCTTCAGTCACATCATTCATTTTAATTAGACTATTAAGCAATGTTGATTTTTCACATTTCCATTCGAGTATGGTTCTTTTATTCCACTATTTTATGTTCTTTAACATTAAGAATAAATTAGTTCGCTCATTTTTTTCAAATGGTCGCTTCGCCTGTAAAAATATTTTTAACTTGCTCCATTGTTAACTCGTCAATAGTATTTTTTTAGACATATTATTCCATCCTTTTTTTATAGTGTTGGACTTCCTCACCTTGCTTAAATTTCTTATGATAAAGCATATCTATTAATTCTATTCTATCTTTGTGTAATGTTCATGCAACCCTTTGCAGTGCAATTGAAAAGGTGCAAACACAAAAAGAGAGCCTAGGGAAAAGTGAGGGTTCACTTTTCCCTAGGCTCTCTACTACTGTTATAGATGACGCAGCGGAAACGTTACTGTAAAGGTTGTTCCTAAACCAACTTTACTCCTTACCGTAATTGTACCATTAAAGTTTTCAACCAAGTATTTTACAATGGATAAGCCTAATCCAGTCCCACCTGAATTACGACTTCTGCCTTTATCTACTCGGTAAAAACGTTCAAAAATACGATTTATTTCGTCATCAGGGATACCCATCCCATTATCACTAATCATAACAATCGCCTGATCTTTTGTTTTTTTGAGTGTGACATTTATCGTTCCACCAGATTTTGTATAAATAACAGCATTATCAATTAAGTTTGCTAGAATCTGTTTCAAGCGATCTTTATCACCCTCAATTTCAACATCCTCTTCTTCGATTAAATTCATTGTAATTTTTTTTTGCTCAGCTTTTTGTTTTACTAATTTAAATGTGGATAAGACTGCATCTTTAACAACTACTTTTTCAGAGGCAAGTGGAACTTGCCTCTGCTCTAGTTTAGATAATTCCAAGATATCATTTACCAGTAGATCTAATCGTGTACTTTCTTCTAACATAATTTCTAAAAATTGTTTCAATATTACCTTATCTTCCATAGCTCCATCTAGCAAGGTTTCTGAAAAACCCTTTAAGGCTGTTACTGGAGTTCTTAACTCATGGGAAGCATTGGTAACAAAATCCGTTCGGACTTTTTCTAAACGCCGGATTTCTGTAATATCATATAATAAAACAATTAAATTCATATCATCTTTAGTCTTTCCAGCTATGGGGACAATGTTGGCATCGACTATTCGCTCAGCAGGAAAATAAAAATAAATTTCTTTATTTTGAATTTCTTTTTTACGATAAGTTTTTTCAATTAAATGACTTAAACCATAACTCTTTGTAGCCTCAACATACGATTTACCCAGTAATTTGCTACTGTCCATATCAAAAATTTGGCACATTGCAGGATTAACTATTTGAATGTTGCCCTCTTCATCCAACTGCATAACACCAATCACTAGATGATTAATCAACTCATTGATCCGCTCTTTGTTTTGAGTGATTTCTTGCATTTGATTTTCTAAACTCTCAGCTAACTCATTGATAGTTTGACCAAGTTTATTTACTTCGCCGTAGCCATTCCCTCTAAAACGTGCTTCATACTGATTACTAGATAATTTCCTTGCTACGTTCATAACTTCTTCGATGGGTTTAGCAATATATTTTGCAGTTAAAAAAGTAATGCCTGCTGTCAATAACAATGCTAAAATGCTAAATGTCAAAATAGACTGCAGAATTTGCCCATTTAATTGGTTCATTTCTGCTAATGGCTTAGCTAAACGAAGGACACCTATCAACTGCCCGGACTGATCTATTATTGGCTGCGCAACATAATAAAGTGTTTTTTTGGTCGTTTCACTTATTCTAGTAGCTGTTCCTTGGGGTTCTCCCTTTATTATTGCTTGTATCTCTTCACGGTTACGATGATTTTCTAACGATGTATCATCATCTATTGCAGAATCATAAATAACTACACCTTTTAAATCAATCAACGTAATTCGTTGATTGGTATATTCTTTTACTTTCAATGCTTGTTTTTTCAAATCAGGAAAAGCAAGTCTATCTTCTACTACACCATTAAAGTTACTTAAAACTAGTTTAGACTGTCCTATTAAATCTTCTTGTTGACTCTCAGTTGCATAGTTTTGCATTAATCGAGTTGAAAAAAAAACCACACATCCTCCAAAAATAATGAACAATGCCATAAAAATAGTCAAAACTTGAGTTTGCATCTTTTTCATAGTTTCGGAGCCTCAAACTTGTATCCAAAACCTCTTACTGTACGAATATAAACTGGATTTTTAGTATCGGTTTCAATTTTTTCTCTGATATGACTGATATGAGCATCTACAATTCTAGTTTCTCCTATATAATCGAAATTCCATATCGCGTTTAATAATTGTTCACGACTTAAAACACGATTTATTCGTTTCGACATATACAATAAAAGTTCGAACTCTTTTGGAGTCAACTCAATAGGTTCTTTGCGAACCGTCACTTTATATTGACTAGGGAATATGCAAATCTCTCCAATTGTTAGTTTCTCACTATTGTCTTCTTTTTTTTCTATCTTTTCTTTAGCCGCCAACTGAGGTTGAATGCGCCTCATGATAGCTTTCATTCTAGCTAAAACTTCTCGTGGACTAAACGGTTTAGTCATATAATCATCTGCACCTAGTTCTAGCCCTATAATCTTGTCTAATTCATCATCTTTAGCCGTTAAAATCATAATGGGTGTATCAATCTTCTCTTGGCGCAACTTTTTGCAAACTTCCATACCGTTCATTAAAGGCATCATCAAATCCAAAATAATAAAATCATACTTGTTAGCTAGAGCTAATGAATAGCCTGCTAGTCCGTCTAATGCTGTCTGTACTTGATACCCTTCTTTTTCTAAATTAAAAGTTAGTAGAGTCAATATCGATTGTTCATCATCAACAATTAAAACTTTTTTCATAGCTTTCCTCCATCTGATAATTTCAACTTCTTATATTCTTTTTTATTTATTTGAAAGTAGCACTATCCCGATTTCATGTGGTGAATCTGCATAAAGCGCAGTCTCAGTTAATCTCAACTCTCCATCTGGACCTTTTATTTTCAAATGACAATAAACACTGTTCTTCGATAAGGCTTGGTAAAAGTCATCTTCCGTTTCTAATTCTTGATTATTACATGAAATTAAGGTATCTCCTACAATCACACCCATTTTTTCAGCTGGTGTATCCGGGCGAACTGCAATAACTTTCATTCCTTCATTTGCTGCTCCAAATAAAAACGTCCAATTATTTTCACGACGACGATGACGGTACAAAATAATCATTCCACCTACAGGTAATAGGATTAATCCTGCAAGCCCTGCATAAATACTCCATATAGAGCCAACGGCAGCTAGACTTGTTAAGATTGTTAATACAACAAAATCTTTAACTAACACACGCACGGCTTCCTTAGGCAGCTGTGTATGAACTGTTATGCGCATCCCTACTAGTACTGGCAATAAGAAAAAAGAATAGTTCTGATTTCCAAGTGCAAATACAGGCCACCAATCAAAAAATGCTCCAAAACTTTCACCGGGAATAACGACTAATAACGGAATAACCCAAAAAGGTTTAATTTGATAACGCGCTATCTTTTTGCCACGTTTCGTTTTTAAGAACCAAGGTGTTAACTTTTTGGGTGATTCTTTTTTAATAACGAGTAGTGACATACCTAATAAGAATACTGTTATCAAAAGTATATTTGTTACTAAATTAGAATTAACCCATTGTAGTTGTTCTAAAGGTTGATACCATCCTTTAGGCAAAAAACTGAAAGAAAATTCAATTCCAAGGGCTTTTACACCAAGTAAAACAAGTGTGGTTAAAGAAAAAGTGAAAAGTGGGCTAATAAAACGATAACCAATAAGTAACAATAAAATAGCTACTATTTCATAAACAATAATCCAATCCATTGTGATAGGAATCCCTATTGCAATGCTCAATACGGACCCAATTAATCCCGCAATCAAACCAAATAACAAAAACTGTTTTAATTCAAACAGTTCTTTATAGATTGCTACCCGGTGATTTGACCTTTCATTCTTTATTCTTTTATAACTTGTACTAATTGCTAAAATCAATCCTATTAAAAATACCGGTTGAATAAAGAATACTAGTACCGCTATCAAAAAGTTTAGTATCAGTTGCATATACATTTTCATCCTCTCAGCTTCAGTTAGTTCATTTTTATTTAATTAATTATTTCTAATTTGAAGAATTAAATTCTGCTATTTCAAAAAATGAACTAGATAAGGTTTGCTTTCTTATAGCGTACCTATTTTAGGGGTAAATGTAAAATAGAAATGTGCTTTATTTTCAAGTTATTAAAAAATAATGTTAATAAAAATAAAAAAACTGAGATAAAAACACTTATTAGTGGTTTTCCTCAGCTTTTTAAATCGCATTTAGGTACGAAGATTTTTTATTTGTTTCGTTAGAAAGGAAGAAAACAACTATTCATTTACTCGTCCATATCCAACTACGTATTGTCCCCAATAATATTGGTTAATTTGTGCTACTGCTACACCTGAAGAAGTTTGTGCTCCAATAAAACTACCATTTCCTAAGTAAATACCAACATGATCAATACTTCCTGTTTGGTTAAAGAATACTAAGTCACCAGGTTTTGCTTCAGATTGAGAAACTTTTGTTGATGCAGAGTATTGTGCACTTGCAGTACGTGGCAAGCTAACTCCAGCTGCACTAAATGCATATTGAGTGAAACCTGAGCAATCGAAACCTGCAGTGGTTACTCCACCATACAAATAGGGTGTCCCTTGAACTCCAAAGGCTGCTCCTTGAACACTTCCCCAAGAACCTCCTGAAATTGGAAGAGATACGGCTGTTGCTACTTTAGGTTTCTTTTGAGTGGTTGCTACTATTTTTTCTGCTGTAGCTTTTTCTGATGTAGTGCTCGTATTTACAACTCTAGCATTTTTAGCTTCCGCAAGCTCTCTTGCTGCTTTTTCAGCATTTTCTTTCGTTGCTAGTAGCTGTGTTTTTTCCTTTTCAACTGACGATTTTTCAGCTGCAATAGTTGCTACAACAGCCTCTTTTTCTAATTGTTGTTGCATTAAATCTGTTTTAGCAGCCTCCAATTTAGCAGCTAAGACCGTTTGGCTTTTTAGATTTTCTTCATTTTCAGTTTTTTTCTCTGTAACTAAAGCTTTATCTTCAGCTTGTTGTTTAACTAAGTCTTGATTAGCGGAAACTAATTTAGATACAACATCTGCGCGACCTAGAACATCTGAAAAAGATTCAGATTCTAATAAAAAATCAACATAATTTTGAGTGTAACCATTTACTTGAACTGTACGAGCTTGTTCGGCTAACTTTTCTTCTCGTTCAGTAATAGCTGCATTTAAACCCTCTATTTGTTGGCTTAACTCTTTTAATGTTTTTTGAGTAGTGCTCATCTCAGCCATCAACAAAGCAGCATTTGCTTCATTTTTAGAGATATGATTTGTGATATCTGCTAATTCATTTGTTACAGCTTTTTTTTCACTCTCAAATTTTGTGATATTTTCATTTGTCGCGTTAATGTTATTCCCAACCTCTGCTTTGGCTGATAATGGTGCTAGATAAGTTGTGGCACCTATTGTCGCCGTTAAGAAAAGAGTTATTAGCTTCTTATTCAATTTTTTTGTCCTCCGTTTTTCCTAAATGCTATTTTTGATTACACTTTTAAAAATCTTCTGATTGAAATGGATGACCCTATAGCTCCAATTACTATTCCTACAGCCAACATTGCGCCGCCGATTTGATATAAGAACGGGATAGGTGTCAGTAATGCAAAGTACGTTCCTGATAAATAAGTTGTTCCAATATCATAAATGGTTACATAAAGGAAAGTGATAAAGGCTACTGGAATAACTGATCCAATAAAACCAATTAATGCTCCTTCAATTAAAAATGGCCATCTGATAAACCAGTTTGTTGCTCCAACTAACTTCATAATTTCAATCTCTGTTTTACGAGACATAATCGTAATTCGAATGGTATTAGAAATTAAGAAAACTGCCGTCAAAACTAAAGCACCAATGATGACTACTCCTACATTCCTAACCGTATTCATAGTCTTGAACAAGTTATCTGCTGTTGCCCCACCGTAATTCACTTTAGCTACATGCTCTAGTGTTTCAGATTTTTCTGCAACTGCCGCAGTATTTTCAGGCGAAGCGGTATTTACAATAAATACGTCATATAGTGGATTGTCATCGCCTTGGAAGAGGTTAAATTCGTTACCATAACTTCCAACCACTTGTTTCAGTTCACTTTCTCTACTAGAAAACTCAACTGTATCTACATTATCTAAAGCTGTTAGTTCAGTTTCTAATTTTTTTTGCTCTTTTTCATCAGCAGCTAAATCAATATAAACTCGAACGCTCACATCATTCTCGATATCAGTTGCTAATTTATTCACATTCATCAGCATAGCCACAAATGATCCAACCAATAGCAAGGTTACTGCTACTGCACTGACCGCTGCAAGAGACATCCAGCCGTTTCTTTTCAGACTTTTCAAACTTTCAACGATGTGTCTTTTTATTGTTCTAAATTTCATATCCGTAGTCTCCTTCCAATTGGTCTCGGACAATGCGTCCATTCTCAACCGCAAGTACACGGTGTTTAACGACATTTACGATTTGGCTATTATGAGTTGCCATAATAACGGTTGTTCCTTGATTATTGATTTCTTCTAGAATTGCCATGATTTCCATTGAGGTATCAGGATCCAAGTTTCCAGTCGGTTCGTCGGCAATCAATACACGCGGCATATTAGCGATTGCTCTAGCAATTGCTATCCGTTGTTGTTCTCCACCAGATAATTCAGTTGGGAACATTTTAATTTTATGTTTCAAGCCAACTAACTCCAACACTTCTAAAACACGTTTTTTGATTACTTTAGGACTTTTCTCAACTACTTCCATTGCGTACGCAATGTTTTCATAGACAGTCATTCTTGGTAATAATTTAAAGTCTTGGAAAACTACACCAACATGTCGTCTCAAATAGGGAATATCTTTATCCTTCATAGTTACTAAATCAAATTCTCCAACTTTGATTGTACCTTTCGTTGCTCTTTCTTCACGGTACATCATTTTTATAAACGTTGACTTACCAGCTCCACTCGGGCCAACAACATAAACAAATTCACCTTGTTCAATGCGAACGGTTAATCCATTAACTGCAGTAATACCATTGGGATACTTTTTGTAGACATTTAGCATTTCAATCATCATATCACCTAACTTTTTTTAATTTTCTTATTTGAGTTTGTTTTTTGTTTTCAATTACTGTTTTTGGATAAGGGACTATTTATATACGGTATAGAGATTATGAACGACTTTCCGTCATTTAATGCTTACTCATTATAGCACTCAAAAAAACAATGTCTGTTGTAGTTTGTTTACAAATACATTTCATTGCGTCACATTACTGTAATGAAGTGTATTATTTAGATGCAAATTGTATTAATCATTCTCATTTACCACTTAATTATCATTTATAACAATAAATAGGGATAGAAACATCTATATTTTTTATTTATTCAGTTATATTTGGGTTTAGATATCATTCATTTTTTTTATTTACAAAAAAAAAAATCTGTCAATGGATAATAATTGACAGAAATTTGACAGAGCTCATCTAATCTTAATTATCTGGTGCTAACGTACTTCTTAAATAGGCTTGAATGAAAGAATCAATGTCTCCATCCATTACATTCGTAATGTTACCTGTTTCGTGGTTTGTCCGATGATCTTTGACCATCGTATATGGATGGAAAACATAAGATCTAATTTGAGATCCCCAACCTATTTCCTTTTGTTCTCCCCTGATTTCAGCCATTTCCTTTTCTTTCTTTTCAATATCTAGTTGATGCAATTTAGCTTTTAACATCCCCATAGCTTGATCTCGGTTTTTCATTTGTGAGCGTTGAGCTTGGCTTGCTACAACAATTCCAGTTGGAATATGTGTAATCCGAATGGCAGAATCTGTTTTATTAATGTGCTGTCCGCCAGCTCCACTCGCGCGATAAGTATCTACTCTCAAATCATCTGAGTTGATTTCAATATCTATATCTCCTTCTAATTCCGGGATAACATCAATAGAGACAAAAGAAGTATGTCTTCTTCCGGCTGAATCGAATGGTGAGATACGAACTAGACGATGAACACCTTTTTCAGCTTTCAGGTAACCATAGGCATTGTGTCCTTTAATCAATAAAGTCACACTTTTTATTCCTGCTTCATCTCCAGCTTGATAATCAAGAGTGTCAACTTTAAACCCTCTTTTATCAGCCCACCGGGTATACATACGTAGCAACATGCTACCCCAGTCTTGTGATTCTGTTCCCCCAGCTCCAGGATGTAATTCAAGTATCGCATTATTTTTATCGTACGGTTCGCTTAAAAGCATATCTAATTCATATTGCTCAAGCGTCTTAAAGAAATCTGTACTTTCTTTTTCTAATTCTTCTTCTAAATCTGGGTCTTTTTCTTCTTTGACCATTTCAAGCATGAGCTCTAATTCTTCTTGCTTTTCTTCTAATTGCTTAAAACTTGTATAGGTTTCTTTCATAACGTTCGCTTCATTAATTAAAGCTTGCGCTTTTTGCGCATTATCCCAAAAAGTAGGTTCTGTCATTTTGTGATCAAATCCAGCAATATTTTGTTCCATATTTTCTAAGTCAAAGAGACCTCCTGAAGCCTGCAATTTTTTCCTTTGCTGCTTCTACTTTATTTCTAATTTCGCTTATTTCCATTTTTATTACCCCTTATTAAAAATTATTTAGTGAGAAAAACACGATTTGCTAATCAAATCGTGTTTTTCTTTTTTAACTTTTAGTTTAAACTTTTCCGTGACAGTTTTTGTATTTTTTACCACTGCCACATGGACAGGGGTCGTTGCGTCCTACTTTTGTTCCATCAACGGTTACTGGCTTTTTTTTTGCTTCTTTCACAACTTCACCATCACCAGCTGAACGAGCTGTCGTGCCTTTGGCTACTTGTTCTCTTTGTAAATTTTGCCGAATTTGAGACTTCATTAATAATCTAGTGACATCATAGTCGATAGCAGCTATCATTTCTTCAAACAATCTGAATCCTTCTGTTTGGTACTCAACTAACGGATTCGATTGACCATACGCTACTAAACCAATACCTTGACGCAATTGATCCATTGTATCAATGTGGTCTGTCCATTTGCTATCTACTACGCGTAAGATAACGACTTTTTCAAATTCTAATACTTGCTCTGTTCCGTTCAATTGTTGTTCTTTTTCAGCATAAATTTCTTTCGCTGCATCTAATAAGGTTGTCTGAATTTCAACTGTAGATTTGTTCTCTAAATCAGCTAAACTCAAATCATCTGGATGAACAACTGTAGCATGTGCAAAATCTAAAATACTTTGGAGACTCCATTCTTCTTTAAGTCCTTGTGTGTGCAATTGAACCATACGATTAATGGCACGTTCCATCATGGGAATCGTTACTTTTTTCAAAGATTCTTGTTCCATAATAACTTCTAATCTTTGTTTGTACATAATTTCGCGTTGTTCACGCATGACGTCATCATATTGCAAGACATTTTTACGCGTGTCATAGTTATTTCCTTCAACACGTTTTTGGGCTGATTCAACTTGACGTGAGATCATTTTGCTTTGGATTACTGCATCTTCATCTTGTACTTTCAAACGTTCAAGAACGGCTTGGATTCTTTCTGAGCCAAATCGTCTCATCAGGTCATCTTCTAGAGAAAGATAAAATTGTGTTACACCTGGATCTCCTTGACGTCCTGCACGTCCACGCAACTGGTTGTCAATACGTCTTGACTCATGACGTTCTGTCCCAATGACACAAAGACCGCCAACCTCAATAACTCCTGCGCCTAATTTAATATCTGTTCCACGTCCTGCCATGTTGGTTGCAATTGTGATGGAACCTTTTTGTCCGGCATTTGTTATGATTTCAGCTTCTTTAAAATGATTTTTAGCGTTTAATACTTCATGTTTAATCTTCGCTTGTTTCAACAAACCCGATAATAATTCTGATGTTTCAACAGCAACTGTCCCGACTAAAATAGGTTGCCCAGTAGCATGTCGCTCCTTGATTTCTTCAACAACTGCTTCAAACTTACTAATCAAAGAAGGATACAACAAGTCCGGACGATCATCACGGATCAAAGGTTTATTCGTTGGAATAGCTACCACACTAATATTGTAAATCTCACGGAACTCTTCTTCTTCTGTTTTAGCTGTTCCGGTCATTCCAGCCAATTTTTTGTACATTCTAAAAAAGTTCTGAAACGTGATGTTTGCCATTGTTTTTGATTCATTTTGAATCGTTACGCCTTCTTTTGCTTCAATAGCTTGGTGCAACCCATCTGAGTAGCGGCGTCCTTCCATAATACGTCCAGTAAATTGATCAACAATCATGACTTTGTCATCTTGCACAACATAATCGATATCAAATAACATGATGAAATTAGCACGCAAAGCTTGATCCAAATGATGCGTTAACGCTTGGTTTTCCACATCGTATAAGTTCTCTACACGGAAAGTTTTTTCAGCTTTCTCCATTCCTACTTCAGTAAGAACAACCGTTTTTGATTGGACATCGATTGTGTAGTCTTCTTCTTCTTTCAATCCTTTTACAAAAAAATCTGAACGTGTATAAAGAGTAGTAGATTTTTCAGCTTGTCCTGAGATAATTAAAGGTGTTCTCGCTTCATCAATTAAAATAGAATCCACTTCATCGACAATGGCATAGTTTAATGGTCTTTGTACCATCTGTTCTTTGTAAACAACCATGTTATCTCTTAAATAGTCAAAACCCATTTCATTATTGGTGCTATACATAACATCAGCCAGATAAGCTTCACGTTTTTCTTCAGCTGATTTTGAATTTAAATTTAATCCCACAGTTAAGCCTAACCATTGGTATAATTCTCCCATTTCAACAGCATCCCGGCTAGCCAGATACTCATTGACGGTTACAACATGTGCACCTTCGCCTGTTAAAGCGTTTAGATAAACCGGCATTGTAGCGGTTAAGGTTTTACCTTCCCCTGTTTTCATTTCAGGAATATTTCCACGGTGCAACGTAACCCCCCCCATCAATTGAACATGGTAAGGATACAACCCAAGCACACGCTTTGCGGCTTCACGGACAACTGCAAAAGCCTCAGGTAATAAGTCATCTAATGTTTTACCATTCTGATAACTTTGTTGAAATTCTGGTGTTTTAGCTTTTAACTCTTCGTCAGACAATGCGGAAATCTGATCAGCAAAGGTTTCAATCTGATCTGCCACTTTACTTAAACTCTTAAGTTCTTTTTTATCGTTTTCAACTAAATTACGCAAAAAATTTGCCATTTACTTTTCTCCTCTTTTACTACTTTTTTCTAATTTATTTTTATTTTTGTTTTTTGATCTCATCTTTTTTCTATTCTATTTAATAGGTTTAAACTTTGATTTTAGCTTTTGTCAACATTCTTATTAATTCTATCATTACTTATTCACAAATGAAACCTTTTTATATTCAAAACGCATCTCTCATCGGGACTTATCTGATAAATAAAAAGCCAATTACTATCTATTAAACTTTCTTTATGTAACTTATATTATTTAGCATAAGTAAAAATAAATCTTGCAAGAAACTTAAAAAAGTTTCTTGCAAGATTTATTGGATTATTACAAATTGATTCCACTGTTAGTCTGTTTCGATTAAACCATATTTTCCATCTTTACGAGTATAAACAATGCTGGATCCGTTGGTTTCAGCATCTTCAAAGATAAAGAAGTTGTGACCTAACATATTCATTTGTAAAACAGCTTCTTCACTATCCATTGGTTTAAGTGATAAACGTTTTGTTCTAACGATTTCAATATCATTTTCAAGCTCATCTTCAAGATTTTCGTCTAGTAACTCTCCAGCTGGGACTCGCATATCAAAACCTTTTTCACGTGACTTACGGTTAATCTTGGTTTTGTATTTACGCATTTGTCTTTCTAGTTTATCAACGACTAGATCTACACTTCCATATAAATCAGGTGAGGTTTCTTCCGCACGTAAAACAAGATAAGGAAGCGGGATTGTTACCTCCACTTTCGCAGTTTTATCTGAATACGTTTTTAGGTTAACATGTGCTGTAGATTCAGGCACATCTGTAAAGTAACGTTCAATTTTGCCTACTTTTTTCTCGACATAACTACGAATTGCTGCGGTTACCTCGATATTTTCACCACGGACATTATATTTAAACATAAACACTCTCCCCTTTCATCTGATTGTGTATCAGAATCAGCAACACCAGTCGGACCACTCAACTGGTGGTTTGCTTAATTCAATTATATAGGATAGCGCTTTAATTAACAAACAAAATAATTTATATTTTTCTTTTATCTAGCGATTGAGAACGTTTCAATTGTTGCAACATTTGCTTGTTGTAGTAATTCAGCTGCATGAAACATTGTTCTTCCAGTAGTATAGACGTCATCCATTAAAATAATTTGTTGATTTTTTAGTTGACTACAGAAGTTCTTATCTAGAATAAACGGCTGTTTTGACTCTATCCGTCCTTTTCGATTTTTACTTGATTGTTTTTCTCCTGCTCCTATATGAACCAGAGCTGGCTGAAACTGAACTCCAGCAGATTTCATTAGTTCTTCTACTTGATTAAATCCTCGTAACTTCATACTCGTTTGGCTAATGGGTATTGGGATACACTGTTTATTTTTTTGATTTTTAGTATTAAAATAGTTAGCAATATCTTGATCAAATAATTGTGCTAAACGATAATCGCCTTTGTATTTAAAATTTTCTAGCCATTCTCTTAAAAATAAATTGTATTGAAAAAGAGCGGTATGCTTAAAAATATAATCAGGATATTCTTGTTTCCACTTTATACAATCTGAACACCATTCATTTTGCTTAGACATTATCCGACAACAACCAAGACAAGTAAATTCATCAGCTAATTTCATCAATTTCAAATTACAAGACTGACAACGGTTACCAGACGTTAGCTTTTTGAAAAGCAATACATCTCTTAAAAGTAGTTTTTCCGTTTCTTGTTTACCACAACATAAGCAAGTCAGCATTTCTTAACTAATCCCCTTTCCGTTGCTAAGCGATTCATTTTTTTTATTTGACGCACGGCTCCTTTTAGTGCTCGTGTCTGGCCATAATAGAAAAATAAAACTGCTCCATTTGGAAAATCTTTATGCCTTCCTGCCCGTCCAGCAATTTGGACTAAAACAGATTCAGTAAACGTTCTATCTTCTGCTCCTAAAACGAACACATCAATATTCTTAAATGTCACGCCTCTTTCTAAAATAGTAGTTGTGAGAAGAAAGTCATATTTTTCTTGGCGCATCTGTATAATTTTTTCTTTTCTTTGAGGATCTTCTGCATAAACAGTCGTAAAAAGAGTTTCAGGAAATCGTATTTTTATTTGTACTGCTAGCTTTTGCATTAAGACAATATTTGGCAAAAAAACAAGAAATCTTCTTTTTTGCTTTAACATCTTTTTTAGGTAAGCGAAAAAAACTCCAGTTGCTTTTTGTCGATTGATTTTTTTTTGCCAATCTCCACTCCATATTAATTGCGGTTCAGGCAGGGGATACCCATGATATCTTGCAGGAAGCATGGTTACAGCTAATTTTTTTTGCTGGATAGCACGTTGCATATCTTTACTGGGTGTAGCAGATAGAAAAATAAGCGAACCCTTTTCTTTTTTAGCTTTTTTAGCAGCATACTGCAAAGAACGATCTATATCAAAAGGAAAGGCATCTATCTCATCAATAATCAGTACATCAAAAGCTTGCTTGAATCTCAATAATTGATGAGTTGTAGCAATAACTAATTGAGTATATCGATAAGGTTCATCCGATCCGCCATATAAAATAGCTAGCGGAACACTCTGAAAAGCACTCTTCAAACGCGGGGCTAGTTCTAAACAAACATCTACTCGCGGAGAAGCAATGCACACTCTTTTTTTAGCTTGCAAGGCTAGCTCTATTCCCTTAAAAATCATTTCTGTTTTACCTGCACCAGCTACAGCCCAAATTAACCGTTCTCCACCTAAATGAATAGTCTCTATGATAGCCATTGATGCTTCTTTTTGCTGCTTTGATAGCTCACCCTTCCAAGTTAGTATAGGCGCTGTTAAAGAAGTAAATTGGTTTTGTTCTTTGGCCGTATATAATGTACTGCATCTCTTAATTTTACCCATCTGCAAACAATTAATGCAGTAGTAACAATCTTGTCCACAGGTACAAGGGGCAACCTGTCTTTTCTTACGATCACTTGTCCCGCATCGGCTACATTGAAGTTGACCATTCACTTCTTTAAATCCTTCTACTTGAGTGAGGCCCTCATTTTTCACTAAAGGCTCCGTTAGTTCTTGTATCAAAACTTCCCGTCCGCTTATTTCCAGCATAAATGCTATGCCCCTTTCTACCTACAAAATAAACGTACGCAAAAAAAAAACAAAGCCGCCTTATCTGCTTTGTTTTTTTATCAAAACTGTTTCTATTTTAGTTTGGTCTTCTACCCAAGTCATCCCTAATGCTCCCTCACCTAAATGTGTTCCGATGACAGGACCAAAATAACTCGTTTCAAATCTCACTGTTGGATAATTCTCTTTCAACTGTTTTCCCCAGATTGCTGCTTGTTCTTCTGCATTGCATTGAATGATCGTTGCCACAATTGGATAGCCGACTGATAAATCTTCTGTCAAAAGTTGTTCAATTCGCTTCAACGCTTTTTTTGTTGTTCTAATTTTTTCAAATACGACAATTTGCTTATTCTCAAAAAACAAGATCGGTTTAATTTTTAGCAATGAACCAATTAGTGCTGAACCATTAGAAAGTCTTCCACCTCGTACTAAATGGTTTAAATCATCTACTAAAAAATAAGCTTTCATTGTTTTACGCATATTAGAAAACACTTGGAAAATTTCTTCTACAGTACAGCCGTTTTCAGCTAATCGTGCAGCTTCTAAAGCGTAATAGCCTTGCGCAGCACAACTTAGTTCGGAATCAAAAGGATAGATTGCGATATTCCCCATCATGGTAGCTACACTAACGACATTATCATAGGTCCCGCTAATTCCGCTTGACAAGTGAATACTTATAATGGCATCGTAGTCTTTTGCGAGCTCATCAAACAACGTAATGATTTGCCCAGTTGTCGGTTGGGAACTGGTTGGCAAAGCCTCCATGCTATTTATTTTTTTAAAAAATTCTTCATTCCCAATATCTACTTCTTCTACGTATGCAGTATTGTCTACTACGACTGAAAGTGGTAATTTATAAATTGAATGTTGTTCATACTGTTTTTCAGTCAGATAAGACGTACTATCTGTAACTATTGCAATTTTCAATTTCACACCACTCGCCTTTTTCATTTTTATCTCTTTTGATTTATCTCTTCTATACAATTACAGAGTATAACACAATCTAAGTGGTCTGAAGAATAAAAAGTAAAATTTAAGTGATCGTTCACAATGACTAGTTTTCATAACCATTCGTTGTCTTATACTGAATCATACACAACTGTTAACTCTTGTTGATTCCTATTACTCACGGTAAACTAAAATGGAATAAGGGATAAATCTAATTCGCTAGTCGTTATAAAAAGTAGTAAAATGAATTATTTAAAAAAGGAGACACTACCATGATTAAACACTATTACACTATCGCAAGAGACGGCGTCGTTGAAACTGAAGTAAAAAAATCTCGCTTTATCTGCCACCTGAAAAGAGTGTCTAGCGAAGCTGAAGCACAAGAATACATACAAATGATAAAAAAAGAACACTGGAAAGCCACCCATAACTGTGTAGCCTATTTAATTGGAGACTATAATGACGTTCAACGTGCTTATGATGATGGAGAGCCTAGTGGAACAGCTGGGGTACCCATGCTTGAAGTCTTAAAAAAACAAGAGGTTAAATATATTCTCGCCGTGGTTACACGTTATTTTGGCGGAACTAAATTAGGAGCTGGTGGACTTATTCGTGCTTACGGAAAGTCAGTCAGCCTGGCTTTAGAAGAAATTGGTATTGTTTCAAGAAATCTACAAGTTCAAATTTCTGTGACAGTTAGTTACTCTGCTTCTGGAAAATTAGAAAACAACCTTAAAGAATCACCCTATACCCTTGTAGATATTCTCTATACACATCAAGTTACATTTATTTGTTCAGTCGATGAAGAAAAAGTAGATGACTTTAAAAAAGAATTGACCAATTGGTTGAACGGACAAGTCGAATTTGAAGAAGGAAAGATGAGTTACCAAGAATCAAAACGGTTAAACCGAAGCAATCCTTAAGAAAATCATATATTTTTAAAGAAACTGTTAGAATTCTTTTTGTTGTGATAAAATGAATAAGAACTTTTTTTAACAACTTACTCTAGAGATTATAGGAGAATTATTTTGAAAAATAAAAAAAACACACACTTGAGTACAAGTCGTTCTAATAGAAAAAAAAAATCTAAGCTTGTTTTTTGGCTTTTGTTGCCGCTTATGTTGCTCATCTTAGCAGCTGCTGTCTATTCTGCTAAATTATATGCAACGGCTCAAAAAGCTGTTGATTCATCTTATCATACTCTGCAACGGGAAAATGACATAAAAGTTAATCCGTTAGACGAGACCACTTCTATTCTATTGATGGGCATTGATGATACTGAGAGCCGAAATTTAGGTAGTGCTAGAACCGATTCTTTAATCTATATGACCATTGACCCAAATAAACACGTCGTCAATATGGTCAGTATCCCTCGCGATACTTACACAGATATTATCTACCAAGAACAAACCTACGAAAAAGATAAAATTAATGCTGCATATTCTAAAGGGGAAGAACAAGCTACCATAGAATCAGTAGAAAATCTTCTAGACGTTCCGATTCATTATTATATGACATTTAACTTTGATGCTTTCCTAGAAATCATTGATGCCTTAGATGGGATTGAAGTAGATGTTCCGATTACTTTCTCTGAACAAAATGCTGAAGGAACACTAGATAAAATCCATCTTGAAAAAGGATTGCAAACACTTAATGGTGAAGAAGCTCTAGCGTTGGCAAGAACCAGAAAGATCGACAACGATGTTAAACGTGGTGAAAGACAGCAATTACTCATCCAAGCTATTACTGATAAAGCTTTAAAAGTTGGTTCCATCACAAAATATTCTGATGCTATTACGTCTGTAGGTAAAAACATGCGTACTGATATTCGTTTTAATGATATGCTTGGTATTGCTCAGACAGGACTTGATGGAAAATATAAATTTGAGAACTATGTCTTCGATTGGACCGATTTCACTTCGAACGGTGCAAGTATGGTAGAACTTTATCCTGATAGTTTAGATTTTATTAGCCATCGCTTACGAGTATCCTTAGGTTTAGATTCTGTTGATAACCGGGACGAACTAGACTACACTTTCCAAACAAATGGCTTATCAAATTATTCCGGCAGCAACTAATCCTGCAAAAAACACCAAACTCTCTTTTTATAGGAGAATTCGGTGTTTTTTTATTCTTTTTTATTGAGATTCTTTGCAAATTTCCTCATTCTATTTAGGAATGGTTTACTGTCTTTTCCAACCAATCCAATAGACTCCACAAACAACTCCAAACCAAATAGTGAACCGATTGTTAAGAAAACAGATCCCCATAGAGTTGATACTGGATATATCAGGGCGATGACCGAAAAGATAGCTGCTAAGCAGTAGATGGCCAAAACGGTTTGACGATGTGTTAAGCCTAATCCCATCAATTGGTGATGCAGATGCATCTTATCTGCACTCGAAATAGGTTTCTTGTTTAGATATCGCCTGATTATAGCATAGACAGTATCTGTGATAGGAATTCCTAAAATAACAATAGGAATAATCAACGTAATCAGCGTTGCATTTTTCAATCCTTGTAAAGACATTACGGCAATCATAAATCCTATAAATAATGCACCTGTATCTCCAAGAAAGATTCGTGCGGGATAAAAATTATAGGGTAAAAATCCAGCTAAAGCGCCTACTAAGACGAAAATCATAATAGATACGACGGCATTTTCGACCGTTAAGAAAAAATAACCAATAATCCCCATTGTTGTTAAAGCAATCATAGACACACCCGTTGCAAGACCATCTAATCCATCAATCAAATTAACCGCATTTGTAATCGCTAGAATCCAGAGAATCGTAACCGGTAAACTAAAAATCCCCATCGACCATGATCCAATAAAAGGTAACGTTATGATATCTATTTTGATATCAGCAACAAAATAAATAATCAATGCGGCCAAAGTAATGCCGATTATTTTCATTTTTGGAGTTATTTCTATCAAATCATCCATTATACCTGTCGCTAATACCACTGTGGCCCCTAAAAAAGTTGGCATAACTTGCCAAAAGGGTATCGGTAGTATAAAGAACAGAGCAAAGAAGAAAGATAGATAAACAGCTAGTCCGCCTAAAGTTGGGACTTCTTTTAGATTTATTCTTCTTTCACCTGGTTCATCAACTGCTCTGATTTTTAATGCGAACTTCCTGACAAAAGGTGTTAATATCAAAGAAAAAATGGCAGTCGCTACACAAGTAACGATAACGATAAACATATCATACATACAAAAAAACCTACCTTTAATTCCTATTTAGATTTAATTATACAAAGTTAATCTAGATAATACAATTGCATTATAACAGTTAATCCACTACACTAATAGAAAACATTATAGATATAGGAGAAAAATCATGCGCTCAGAGCAATCAAAAGAACAAAAGAAAAAGAAAAAAATTTATACTATCTTAATTATCTTAGCCATTCTTATTTTAGCCGGTTCCGTTTATGTAACGTATCTTTTTCTTTCAGCCAATGACTTTTTAAATTCCATCCAAGGAAATGATTTACCTGAAACGTCTATGAATGCCGATGAAAATATTGTTTTAACCAACAAAGATCCCTTCTCTGTTTTACTTCTTGGTGTTGATAAACGTCCAGGCGACACAGGCCGTGCTGATTCTATCATGGTTGCTACCATTAACCCAGAAACTGAAGATGTTCGTTTGCTTTCTATCCCACGCGATACACGTGTCACTTTACCAAGTGGTAAAATTGACAAAATCAATGCTAGTTATGCTTATGGCGGGATTCCATTGACTGTTGAAACAGTTGAGAACCTCTTACAAATCCCTATCCATTATTATGCTCAAATTAATATGCAAGGACTTGTTGTTTTAGTTAATGCTTTAGGAGGTATCACAATTGATTCACCTCTAGAGTTTGATGTTCAAGATATCAACGATACTGAAGGAGAAATTCATATCGATAAAGGCATCCAGAAACTAGACGGTGATCAAGCTTTAGGCTATGCAAGAATGCGCTACGATGATCCAGCAGGCGATTGGGGAAGACAAGAACGCCAACGTGAAGTTGTGACCGAGATTATTGACGAAACGATTTCGATTAAAAGTCTGACAAACTTTAGTAAAATTTTTAAAGCTGTTGGACCGAATGTGAAGACAAACTTTAATAGTCGTGATTTATGGGCTATTGCAACGAATTACACCAATGCTGCAAGTAACATCGAAACCTTGCAACTGGAAGGTGAGGAAGCCTATGAATACTTTCCTTCCTACGGACAAGATGTATTTGTTTGGAAGCCAGATGAAACTAAACTCTTTCAGTTAAAACAAGAACTTAGAGAACACTTAAATTTAAATCAGAACAATCAAAATGATTCGTCTGATTTAGATTCTAGTTCAGATAACTTGATTTCTAGTTCAGATTATCTTCCTTAATTATCTCGTTTAATAATAAGAAAGCCGATCAACAATTTCTGTTGACCGGCTTTTTTTACTTTTAAATGGATTATTGGTTTTTTTCAAGGTAAAATTCAAACCGTTCGCCAGAATATTGTGTTCTAACATACTCAAATGGCGTACCTTCTGTTGAATAACTAATTTGTTTTAACCTTAAAATAGCATCTCCACGTTTGATATCTAAATAATCGGCAATTTTCTCTGAAGCTTGCATAGCTGAAATAGTTTGTTCAGCATGTCCTACATGCACTCCCTTTTCACTCTCTAGTGCTTTATAAAGTGAGCGAGTAATCTCTATCTTGCTTAGATTACCAATCAAATCATATGGAATGGTTGCTACTTCAAAACAAATAGGAACCTCATCCGCATAGCGAATCCTCTCCATACGTAAAACGGGTGTTTCTTCAGGTAGCGTTAGTTTCTCGGCTTCACTTAAGCTAGCTGGCTTAACATGGTATGAAATGGTTTTACTCGTTGGCGTTTTGCCTTGCGATAACATAATATCTGTGAAACTAGCGACTCCAACCATCAATTCTTGAACTTTTTTACTAGATACATACGTTCCAGAACCTACTTTTCGTTCTAAAATCCCTTCATCCACCAATGTTTGAACTGCCTGTCTTAATGTCATCCGACTAACGTTAAATTGAAGAGCAAGATCTCTTTCAGAAGGAATCCGTTCGCCAATTTTCCAGACACCTTCTTCAATATCCTTGCGCAATTGATTGTGAATTTGAATGTAGATTGGTGTTTCCTTCCCCATCCTCTTCCCCCTATTTGTTAAATTAATTTTGCTGCTGCTTCATCCATGATGACTACTACGTTTGGATGTTGTTGCAAAACGCTTCCCGGCACATCAGTCGTAATAGGTCCTTCAAGTGTTTTTTTAATGGCTTCTGCTTTTTCTTCACCAAATACCATCAAAATAATTTCCTTAGCAGATAGAATACTTTTAATTCCCATTGAGTAAGCATAACGCGGTACTTCTTCTGCTTTTTCAAAATTACGTTTGTTAGATGCAATTGTTGATTCAGTTAAAGATACTTTACGAGTTGTTGAATCAAATGACGTTCCCGGTTCATTAAACCCAATATGACCATTTGTTCCGATTCCTAAAATTTGAATATCAATAGGGTGCTCATCAATAATTTTGTCGTAACGAGCTGGTTCAGTTTCTTCGTCTGCTAAGCCATCAGGAATAAAGGTCTCTTTAAATGGTTTTTTTGAAAAAAGTTGTTCTTGCATGAAATAATGGTAGCTTTGATCGTTATCTGCAGATAAACCGAAGTATTCATCTAAATTAATGGCTGTCATATGACCGAAATCTAGGTCGCTTTCAGTCATTTCTTTGTATAATGCTATTGGTGTACTGCCCGTCGCTAAACCTAAAACTTTCGTTTCTTGTCGCATGCCTTCTTTAATTAATTCAAATGCTTTCTTTCCACCTTCAATATTATCTTTCACAATGATTTTTTCCATGTATCTAACCGCCTTATTTTAATTATTAAACCCATTCACCGAAACTAATGGTTTCTTCAAGATCTAAATCTTGATTGAAAAGAACCATATCAGCATCTTTACCTATCTCAAGCGTACCTTTTTTAGTTAATCCAAATTCTTTTGCTTGGTTAACAGAACTCATTTTAACCGCATCTGCAATACCACAACCAGTGAAGGCCATCATGTTCTTAAATGCATCTTGGAATTCCAAAACACTACCAGCTAGCGTTCCGTCTGCTAGACGAGCCTGTTTGTCTTCAACAAAAACTTTTTGACCACCTAATTCGCTTTCACCATCAGGCATGCCTTTAGCGCGCATAGAATCAGTAATCAACTCAATATGATCTGGTCCGAGAATTTGGTAAGCTACATTAACCATGTCAGGTACAATATGGTATCCATCAACAATCATTTCAGAATACAATTTTGCTAAAAAGGCATGACCCGTAACTCCTGGTTCGCGGTGATGCAGTCCTCTTTGAGCGTTATATAAATGAGTGACATGCGAAGCTTTAGAATCCATTAACTGTGCGCGAGTAGCATTGCTGTGGCCCACTGATAACACGATATTGTTAGCCACACAATATTTTTCAAATGCTGTTGCATCACTTGTTTCTGGTGCATACGTAACTAAACGAATCATACCGCCGCTCAAGTCATTCCATTTGCGCATCACTTTTGCATCTGGCGTTTCAATATATTTTTCTGGTTGTGCACCTTTAAATACCACTGATACAAACGGTCCTTCAAGATGGATACCTTGAATAACAGGATTTTTTTTAGCAGCATTTCTAATGGCTACAATAGCATTTTCAATGTTCTCATATGATTGAGTCATCGTTGTAGCAAAATAAGAGGTAACCCCTTCTTTTTGCATTTTATGAACCATTTGATTGATTTCTTCTGAGTTCCCATCCATACTATCCCAGCTATAACCACCATGGCTATGCACATCAATGAAACCAGGAACAATTATTTTACCTGCTGCGTCGATGATGGTATCTTCTTCTTTTTCTTTAAAGTTTGTCATTTCACCAATGGATAAGATTGCTTTATCAAAGCGTATGAACCCAGATTCAATTTTTTCTTTACCAGTATAAATAGTTGCATTTATCAATACAGATGTTTTCATTAAATCCTCTCCTTTGTCATTCCCTTATCATTATAAATGGTATAGACCATATGTCAATACTCTTTATTTACTCGAAAAAAAATTAGCTGTCTCAGCATGTCTATTGCCTATGGTTATATCGTATTGCAACAAATCGTACTCTTCAAGAAGCTGCTGGGTTTCTGAAGATAATTCTTCACGCTCCAATTTAGATTCTTGTTCTCCTGTTTCAATATACATTCCTTTTTCAAAAGCAGGTAAATTGGCTTCGAGTGTCATTAGAAAAGCATAATAAGGCGAAACTGGACTATTCGCTAACTCTAATACATGATTCATAAAGTAGATAGGACTGATCGTTCCTAAAGACTCTTGTTTTTCTTTTTCAGATGAAAATATCAGCAACGGTGTTTGGTGCATCGCTACTTTTCCATTAACTGTTACAACTTCTTCACCATAAAAGCTTGGAAGATGGTCTCCCCAAAAGACAACGATGCTTTTCTCTTCTTGTGTTGTTAGTTCTTCTAAAAATTGATTTAATGCTTTATCACTATAAGATAAGCCTTGGAAATAATTGGCTGCTTCAAGATCATCTGCTGTCCCCTCAGCAGTAAATGTTGTTTCCGGATAGAAATCCGTGTAGGGCATATGATTTTGCATCGTAACTAAATGAACAAAGTCGGTTTCATCAGTTTCTTCCAGTTTTAAAAGCACTTCTTGATAGGCGGAATGATCAGAAATATAAGGACTCTCTTCAAGTGTATCGGCGTATGTCATTGTCTTCTCATCTAGAAAAGTGTCAAATCCTAACTCCTGATAGACTTGTTTACGCTTATACATCGACGTATTGTAAGGATGAATCGCTGTAGCAGAGTATCCTGCATCTTTAAAGTAAGAAACAGCCGATGGGAAATGATTCATCAGAGAAGGTATTTGTGTGTAAGGAGTGCTCAAATTAGATGCAAAAGGCTCCATAGATAAACCAGTCAAAGCCTCAAATTCAATATTAGCTGTACCACCACCATATCCTTCAGATAATATTTCCCCACTTTTATTTTTTTCCATTCGTTGTCTAAGAATCGGCATAGGATCTTTAGACACTTTTACGTCTATTAACTTTGTTGGATCTGAAAAACTTTCACTCATCACATAGATAACATTCGTATCTTTTAATGATTTTGACCGTGTTTCATTAATTTTTTTTGCCTTCTCTTCATACTTCAATAGCAATTGATTCATTTTTTCTGTTGAATATTTCTCCGGCTTTTCCATTGGAGTAACGTTTAAATTGTATAAAAACCCCCCTACAAAGCCATTATTGTAATAATTCATTTCCTGACTATATGGAATCCAATAAGCATGGTCATTATAAGCTGCTTTGACCAGATTTCCAGGACTGTTAAAAGCATAAATATAAATTAAAGATAGACTAGACAAAACGAATAAACCTATTCTTAACCCTCTGACTTCTTTTTGATGTTGAGATTTTTTTTCCTTCTTACCTTTACGGGCTCGTTTTATAAGCCAGAATATACTTACCGAGATAGCTATTAAAAGAATTAAAACTATCAGAAAAATTGTATTACTCATCATTTTTACTAAAAAAGGCAAATTTGTAATCATTGAGAAATCAGAAGGATACATTGGCTCTTCACGTAAAAGCATTTTTTGTTGAGTTGAAATTCCTAATATAATTGAAATCAAAATTATTAAAAATGCTCCAATGTATCGATTTCCAATTAAAGAAGTGAACCAAATGTAAAGCATCATCAAGACCCCTATGCCCAAAATAAATAGTTCTATGTGCCACTCAGTCATGAACAACCAAGCTACTTCAAAGTTGAACTGGTTTTGAAAAAATTGCAATAAAAAATTAGAGGCAACTGCTACTACTAATCCGCTGACTAATGTTTTACTTAATTCTTTCACTACTTGTTTGAATGAATTGGAATGCAAAGAAAAACGCTTTGTTTGTTTCCGTTGCCCGCGAGAAACTTTTTTCATTTTTTCCAACCTCCTTTTTTCGTGAAACTGTTATTTCCCATTACTTATTTTCTCTGTTAGTTTGATCGGTTTCTTTCAAAATATATAATGGCCGCTTTTTAGTCTCTAAATACGTTTTACCTACATACTTGCCTACTATTCCTAGACAGAATAATTGAAGGCCGCCAATAGCCAAAGTGATGGTAACGAGTGATGGCCATCCTGCTGTCGGATCTCCAAAAATTAACGCTCGTATGACAATAAACACTAAAAATAAAATAGAGACAAAAAAAGATAAGAGCCCTATAAGTGAAGCAAATGTTAGAGGCACATCAGAAAAATTAATTACTGCATCCAACGAGTAATTAAATAAACTCCAAAAAGACCAAGAGGTTTCTCCAGCTATACGCTCTTTATTTTTGTAAGGCAGATAATAAGTATCAAAACCGACCCAGCTAAAGATTCCTTTTGAAAACCGGTTAACTTCACTAACTGAGAGAACTGCTTTAACCATTCTTCTTGTCATCAATCGATAATCTCTGGCCCCATCTACGAATTCAGTATCTGAAATATGATTCATTAATTTATAAAATTGTTTTGCAAAAAAAGAACGAACAGGTGGCTCGCCATTTCGCGTAACCCGCCTCGTTCCTACACAATCATACGTTTTCTTTCTCAATAAAGACAACATTTCAGGTAACAACTCTGGTGGATCTTGTAAATCTGCATCCATGACTGCAATATACTCACCTGTTGCATGTTGTAGTCCAGCATACAAGGCCGCTTCTTTACCAAAATTTCTAGAAAACGACAAATAACGTATTCGTTCTTCATCATTTTTAGCTAATTCTTTTATGACTGCTAATGTTTGATCTTTAGAACCATCATCAATAAAAATATATTCTATGTCTGCTTGCTCAAGCTTTTTCCGAATGCTCTCTAATTCTTCATAAAAAAAGGGTAAGGCCGCTTCTTCATTAAAACAAGGAACAACTATTGAAATCCGTTCTATCATCACGACGTTCCCCCTATCTATCCGAAAAAAAGATAGTGTTTATTTCCAAAAGTCATCAAAAGGTGTAATAGGTAAATGACGTTTGTGTTGCGTTTTAAGATACCAACTTTCTATTTGTTTTGCAGCCTTGTCGTCAATCGTTTTCCCTTCAAGGTAATCATCAATTTCTTCATACGTAACGCCTAAGGCTACTTCATCTGGTAAACCTGGGTTGTTTTCTTCTAAATCAGCAGTTGGAACTTTAATATACAAGTGTTCTGGTGCACCTAGTTCTTTCAACAAGGCTCTTCCTTGTCTTTTATTCAAACGGACTAGCGGATTAATATCTGTCCCACCGTCACCAAATTTAGTAAAAAACCCTGTTACTGCTTCAGCTGCATGATCTGTTCCTATCACTGCTCCTTGATACATACCCGCAACAGCATATTGGGCAATCATCCGTTGCCGAGCTTTAACATTACCTTTTACAAAATCACTTATCGAGATATCTGTTTCTTCTAGAGCCTGAACCATGGCATCAACGCTTGATTTAATATTGACTCGTACGCTCTCATCTGCACCCATAAAGGCTATGGCATCAATAGCATCTTTTTCATCTGCTTGTTCCCCATAAGGCAAGCGAACGGCAATAAAACGATAAGCTGCGTCGCCGGTTTCTTCACGCAATTCTGTCATCGCCATTTGACTTAATTTTCCACCAAGTGTTGAGTCTTGTCCACCACTAATCCCCAATACCAATGCCTTTAAAAAAGGATACTTAAGCATGTAGGCTTTTAAAAAATCAACACTTCGTCTAATTTCAAGTACGGCATCAATTTCAGGAGCAACATAAAGTTCTTTAATGATTTTATTTTGCAAGTTTTGCATTGTTTTTCACTCTCATTTCGAAGTATTTTTTATTATTTCAGTATATCATAGTTCAATCTTCAGCTCTATTTTTTCAAATGATAAAGACAAAAAAAAGTCCCTTAAAAAAGGACTTTTTTGTCTGTGTTAGCTTTGACGAACTTATTCAGCGATATGTTTTCGAATCGCTGCAATTGAATTCATTTTATGATCATAGGCTGTTTGCGATAAATCGACCGGATACGGTTCTGGATTCAAATTACGCTTATATTCTTCCCATAATGAATTTAAACTTGATACTGCATATTCTTTAATCATCCCAAGTGTTGGTAGAGAATAAATTAATGCACCATTCACAAAAACATCCACCAATAAAGGGCGGGCAGTAAAATTAGTGACCATTTTATTGATATACGTATGAACTGGATGGAACATAAATAACTCTTTGGCTTGATCTGGTTTTTCTTCCCAAAGAGTAATATAATCTCCCTCAGATTTCCCGTCATCATTACTCGTAATCCGCCATACTTGTTTTTTACCAGGCGTAGAAACTTTCTCAACGTTACTTGAAATTTTCATGGTATCCACCATTTTACCATTCTCATCTTCAATAGAAACTAACTTATAAACAGCTCCTAGTGCGGGTTGATCATAAGCCGTAATCAGTTTCGTACCTACTCCCCAAACATCAATCTTAGCACCTTGCATTTTTAAATTTAGAATTGTTTTTCCATCTAAATCATTAGATGCATAAATTTTTGCTTCTGTAAATCCTGCATCATCTAATTGTTGGCGAACTTTTTTAGAGATGTAAGCCATATCGCCACTATCTAAACGAATACCTAAGAAATTAATTTTATCGCCCATTTCTTTCGCTACTTTTATTGCATTTGGAACACCAGATTTTAAGGTATCGTAGGTATCCACTAAAAAGACACAATCTTTATGGGTCGTGGCATATGCTTTAAAAGCTTTATAATCGTCTCGATAGACTTGAATAAGCGAATGAGCGTGTGTGCCACTTGCCGGAATATCAAATATTTTAGCAGCCCGAACATTACTAGTGGCATCACAACCACCTATATATGCAGCTCTGGTTCCCCAAATAGCAGCATCCATTTCTTGCGCTCTCCTTGAACCAAATTCCAGTACTAATTCATTCCCTACTACAGACTTAAGCTGTGAAGCTTTTGTCGCAATCAAAGTTTGGTAATTAACAACATTTAAAATGGCCGTCTCAACAAATTGACAATCCAGTAATGGTCCTTCTACTTGAATAATTGGCTCATTAGCAAAAACAACTTCTCCTTCAACCATTGACCGAATTGTCCCTCTAAACTTGAATTTTGTTAAATACGTTAAGAACCCTTCGGGATAGTGACCGACTTCTCTTAAATATTGGATATCTGAATCTGAAAAAGTTAAGTTTTGAATATACGTTACTACCCGTTCTAGACCTGCAAAAACGGCATATCCGCTTTCAAAAGGGTTGCTTCTGAAGTAGCATTCGAATATCGCGTTCTTGTCTGCTTTCCCCTGTTCCCAATATGTTTGCATCATATTGATTTGATACAAATCAGTATGTAATGCTAAACTATCATCTGGATAGATTTTGTTCATCCTATTCGCTCCTGACTTACTAATTTACATTGCTTTTTTCATCTCTTATCATACCACAAATGATAAAAAACAGTTTTCATGGTACTATTTATCGTCAAATTTAATGTATTTCAAAAGGTACATGGCATTATATATAAAAATAGAGTGATTAAATAATTGGGTAAAAGGAACATTTTCATTGTAACTCAGTTGATTATCGCGTAAGTTTGACTTAAAGAACACTTTAAATAAATGAAATTAGGAGGAAAGACTATGTTGAAGATCGGAATTATTACCGGAAGCACTCGCCCTAATCGTAAGAGTCTTAAAATCGCTAAGGAACTTAAAGAATGGGCAGACAAGCGTGAAGATGCTGAATATGAAATAGTCGATATTGCTGCTTATCATCTTCCGATGTATAACGAACCTATTGCTGCCCTTTACAGTCAGGATTATCAGACTCCCGAAGCCATCCCTTGGGCAGAAAAAATTGCTTCCCTTGATGCCTTTATTTTTGTTGTTCCAGAATACAATCATGGTCTGCCGTCGGCATTAAAAAATGCGATTGATTACCTTTGCCATGAATACGGCAATAAAGTTGCCGGAACCGTTACTTATGGTTCTCAAGGAGGCCTCCGTGCTGGAGAAGTTTTACGTCTCGTCTTAGGTGGATTACACGTCGCAGTCATCAGTACGAGTTTATCGTTGTCAATCTTGACCGATTTCGATTCTGAGGAAAATTTCACACCTACAGAGATACATGAAGGGATCTTTAACAAATTGTTGGATCGTTTACTCGCATGGGGCGAACCGTTAAAGGTCTTACGTGAGAACAAACGGACACATAAATAAAAAAGGACTACTTTAGTATGAAAAAGATGCAGTCAGTTTACTAGCAGAAGGCGTTTCTATCCTTGACGAAAAAACTCAAGAAAAACGTCTTATTGAAGAGATAAAGGCTGGCACAACCGTTGCCGTTTTCTTAGTACCAGAACCCATCACAACTCGCTCTTTACCACAGCAAATTCTAGGACATAGCATTGTAACTATTTTAATTGCTGAGTGATAATAAAGAAAGAAGCGTTGATTCTATTAAAGGAATCAACGCTTCTTTCTCAAGTTTTTTTGTAATCCTCAAAACGATTTTTCTATTAGTAATTGTCTTTTATTCGTTTTTTAATTTTTGATATTAAAATGTTTATAATTAGAAATACTAGTAGTAAAAAAGATCCTGAAACAGTTATCCATTTTACAAATGTTGCTATCGGCGTTATCGTTTGGATTATTCCAGACTCTAAAGGATACCTTGCCATTACTATTGTTGCTCCGATATTCTCCAAAAGATCAAAAAGCGCCGCCATTATCGGAAGGAGCACTAGGTATCTCATCCAGTTATTACCTGAAGTATACTCCAATAATTTGATAGTCCATGTGACTAAAAATAGCGTATAAACAACTGGCCAAATCAAATCAAAAGTCCACCTTAATAGAATATACGTTTCTCTACCCGCTTCCCCATAACTTGCAGCTAGATCATACAACTGCGATCCTGAGTAAATGAGTGATTGATCTGGCGATTCAGATTGTCCTATTGCCTCACTTGAATAACTAGATACTTGCGGAAGGACGAAAATTAAAAATAAAAGGAATAGTACTGATGCCCCTATAACCCATTTCCATTGGATTTTTGTTTTCATCACACTTTTCCTCCTCTTTGATTTTTTGGATATACTTTTTGTTAAGCACTCTAAATATGATTTTATTTGTATTTCATTTAACTCTTGCACCTTTATTTTAAAGATTCCATTTAAACTAACTATAATTAATTTTAGTTTTTAAATAGCTAGACTATTTTGAGTACAAAAATCCAAACATTTTAATTTATGTTCCCTTCATACTGTGTTATTAGTATAACATGCAGGGAGATAATTATAGAAATCGTATACATTATCCTGCTTATAGCAATAGTCGATAACATCACTTTATTTGTGATCATCCAGCTTAAAAAAAAAAATCTAAACAAAGGAACATTAGGTAAGGAAAAAGTAACACAGGCTCAAATTCCATTGGATAATTTGATTCTTTGGGACTTTTGGCAGGCTATTTTGCTTAAAACTGTTATAGCAATGAATGATGAACAGAAAAGGATTTACTCTGTAAAAAACTAAATTACTGCTTTAACTTATTTATTTCTTCGCTTTTAAGCGATAACTATACTAAGATAGACTCTCCAAAAAGTAACAAGATTAAAGATCAAAATGATGGTGAACCTTCAAAACCCGATATGCTAATATCAAAAAAGTTCATTTTAAATCCAATAGTCTTTGTGGTCTATTGCATATTGTTTGAAGCTAATAGGCTCTCTTCCTATAATTTTTTCTAAATCATGTGTTACATCTTTTGCTGTTCCAAGTTTTGTCATAAGATATAAAAGCATCATGACAGTCGCAAATCCTTTAGGAGTACCTCTTCTTATTCTATCCTTTCTAAACCCTAAAAGAGTTGGATTTTTATAGGTTATCTCTCTGTTAAGTACGTCAGACAAAATTTTTGATACCTCATAATAGTCAATTGCTTTTTTCCCAGTTAAAGTTAGAGCGGTATTCGTATAGGTTTCATCGACTAAACTAATAGCTGCTGCTCTTGCGATATCTCTTGTATCTATAAAACTTGTTTTGGAACTCCCAGCCGGTATATATAACTCGTTCCTTTCTTGTATCTCTTCTCTATGATTGGTATTCAAGTTTTGCATAAAAAAACTTGGTCTCAAAAATACGTAAGGGATATTTAATTTTTTTATCATGTCCTCAATCTTTTTATGAGGTACAATCGGATTTTTTTCAACGCCTAGAAGCGATACAAATACGATTTTTTCTATCCCCATTTTTTTAGCAGCTTCTAAAAAAGGAAGCATGTCTCTTTGAGGTTTCGCAAGCTTAGGAGGCCGAACTAAAAAAATAGCGCTAACTCCTTCTAACGCTTCTTTAAACGTCTTCATGTCCAAAAAGTCAAACTCCACTAACTCTGTATTTTCTTTTTCTTTGAATAGTTTATCCCCTTTTTCTCTATCATGAACGGCTATCTTTACGCTTTTTTTGAAACTGATTAACTCATCTACTACATATCTACCAATATTTCCACTTGCACCAGTTACTAAATACTTATCCATTTTTTTCACCTCATATTTTCTATTATTTTACCTAGTGTATTTTTAAAGATTTCAATTTCTTCATCAGTTAACCCATTTGTTGCATCAGATATTACCTCATTACTTACCCTTTCTAACCTTGGAAGTTTTGCTTTAGTCTCTTTTGTAAGTTTTAATATAGACGATCTTTTATCATTAGGATTTGATCGTTTTTCTAAATATTTTTTATCTATCAGCCTATTTATTATTCCAGATATCGTCGGTTTATCCATATCTAGTCTTTCTGCTATTTCAACTGCTGTAACTTCTAACTTCCCATCATCTGTAAAGGAATTCATTTCAATATCTTTTATCACTGCAAATTGAGACACTGTTATTTCTTCTTTTTCAAGTTCTTTATTCAATTTATTTCTTAAAAGTTTTGAACAATAATTTATCATGAAACCACTATTCATTTTATCACCTTATTTCCAATTTTTAATATAGTTAGCACACTAACTATATTATCGCTAATTGTTTTGTAAAGCAATTAAAACTTATCTCATTGAGAATAGTACTTCCAATATAAAGTAAATAAGTTTCTGCTGATACTTTAGAAATTACACAAGTTCGTCAAATTTTAGTTCTCTTAATGTTCAATCTACTAAATACCTCTGTATAAAACGGCTATTTTCTCTTCTGATCATTAACATTAAAAATGAAGTGAATTTGATTATTCCTATAACCAAAAGCATCAAAAAGAGACCTTCCATAAGTTCATTGAACTTATGGAAGGTCTCTTCTTAAAAATTATTTCTTACATCATGCCGCCCATTCCTGGATCCATTCCACCAGCTGGTGCAGCTGGTGTTGGTTGGTTTGCTACAACAGCTTCTGTTGTTAACAATAGAGCTGCAATGCTTGCTGCATTTTGTAAGGCTGAACGGGTAACTTTAGTTGGGTCAACAATCCCAGCTTCAATCATGTTTACCCATTCATTTGTTGCTGCATTAAATCCAATACCAATTTCAACTTGTTTCATTTTCTCAACAACTACAGCGCCTTCTAGACCTGCATTTGTAACGATTTGACGAATGGGTTCTTCCAGAGCGCGCAACACGATTTTCACACCGGTAGCGACGTCTCCTTCTTCTGCAATCTCAGCAACTTTGCTCTGGACATTAATAAAGGCTGTTCCTCCGCCTGATACGATTCCCTCTTCTACTGCTGCACGAGCTGCATTTAACGCATCTTCAATTCTAAGTTTACGCTCTCTTAATTCCGTTTCTGTAGCGGCTCCGACTTTGATAACGGCTACTCCACCTGAAAGTTTAGCTAAACGTTCTTGTAATTTTTCACGGTCAAAATCTGACGTTGTTTCAGTAGCTTGGGCTTTCAATAAAGATACACGTTGCATAATGTTCTCTGAAGAACCCGCTCCTTCAATAACTGTTGTTGAATCTTTAGTAATTACAATTTTCGCTGCATGCCCTAATTCACTAATGCTTGTATCTTTCAATTCTAATCCTAAATCTTCCGTAATAACCGTCCCACCTGTTAAAATAGCAATATCTTCTAGCATCGCTTTACGGCGATCGCCAAATCCTGGAGCTTTTACAGCTACAACATTGAATGTACCACGTAATTTATTTAAGACTAATGTTGGCAATGCTTCGCCATCAACATCGTCTGCAACAATTAATAGCGGACGTCCTTGTTGCAAGATTTGTTCTAACAAAGGCAAGACATCTTGAATATTCGAGATTTTTTTATCGGTAATTAAGATGTAAGGATTTTCTAGAACAGCTTCCATTTTATCATTATCTGTAACCATATATTGCGACAAGTAACCACGGTCAAATTGCATACCTTCTACCACGTCTAATTCGGTTTCAATACCTTTCGACTCTTCAATAGTAATTACGCCATCATTGCCTACTTTTTCCATTGCATCTGCAACAAGTTGTCCAACTTCATTATCCCCAGATGAAATAGCTGCAATCTGTGCAATAGATTCCTTGGTTTCAACTTTTTTAGAAATAGCCATCAATTCTTCCACAGCTACTTTAGTTGCTATTTCAATCCCACGGCGAATGCCCACAGGGTTAGCTCCAGCGGTAACATTTTTCATTCCTTCACGAACAATAGATTGCGTTAACACGGTAGCAGTTGTTGTTCCATCACCAGCAATATCATTTGTTTTTGAAGCCACTTCCACGACTAATTTAGCACCCATATTTTCAAAATGATCTTCTAATTCAATTTCTTTAGCGATGGTTACTCCATCATTTGTAATTAGCGGTGAACCATAAGCTTTTTCAAGTACCACATTTCTTCCTTTGGGTCCTAATGTAACTTTGACAGTATCTGCTAAAATATCTACGCCACGTAACATTGCTGCACGAGCATCTTCTGAAAATTTAATATCTTTTGCCATTTTCACTTCACCTCATTCGTTTAGTTGTGTTGCTTTATTTTAATTTATAGTAGTTTTTTAGATAGAACCTCATGAAACATACCCTTTACGAAATCATTTAAAGCATGACTCTTCAAGACGGACAAGTTAAAGAAAAAAAGCAATCAACTTGTCCAATGTTAAGTCTAAACGGACAAGTCTAGAGTTATTTAATCGTGACTTGTCCATTCTTATTTTTTTTAGACAACTCGAATGAGAAATACACTATTCTTGTCCATTTTTGTATAACATAAGATCAGCTAATCCAAAATTTTTATTGCTTGAATAGTAAAGCATCGTTCGTTCATTTTTTTTACTCAACAATTGCAATGATGTCTCGTTCACTTAATACAAGATATTCTTTTCCTTCATATTTAACTTCCACACCAGCATATTTTTCAAATAAAACGTTATCTCCCACTTTTACCGACAAATCGATTTTCGATCCGTTTTCTAGTGTGCGTCCTTCACCTACTGCAATAATTGAGCCTGTTTGAGGTTTTTCTTGCGCTGAACCCGGCAAAACAATCCCGCTGACAGTCTTTTCTTCTTCTTTAGCGACTTCAATAATGACACGCTCTCCTAATGGTTTTAACACGTAAATCCCTCCATTTTCTCTTATCCGTTTTCCTGTTTAGCACTCTTCTCGGATGAGTGCTAAACCACTCTTTTATAATAATCAACTTCACTCTTAATTGCAAGCCTTTTAACTCTTCCAGAACTGAAATTTGTTTGTTTTTTGTTGAGACACCTCATTTTCCAGATGTAAAATCATGCAATAATCTAAACATTTCGCTACATCTTATGTTATACTGACAAATGAAACTTGTTTGTAGATTAGAATAGTTTGATAACTTTCCAATAAAACAAACAGATAACAAGGATTCAAATAAAGAAGTCTTTTGCTTCTGAAAAAAAGAAGGTCTAACGGCACAAATGAAAAAACTAATCAAACAAACGCCTATTTCTATGATTTTAACTTATATTATTGCTCAATTTTTACCCGTTTTAATTTTAGCTTTAGCTCCTCAAGACTATCAAACAGAAGCTTTGATTTTTGGAACTATTTTTTCTTTTACTGCAGGTACACTAGTTATGTTGTTATTGAACCGAAAGTCAACGATTAAAAATAGTTTGACCTTAAGTTCTCCTACACCCAAGAAACAAGTTATCATGTGGGGATTAATTGGAACCCTGATGGCTTTTGCCGCTCAGTTTATCGCAACTCTCATTGAGTCACAGTTGCTCGGACTACAGATGGAATCAGTTAATACACAAAATATTTTATTAACTATCAGTAAATACCCTTATTATCTGATTATCGTAGCTATAATGGCACCTATCATGGAAGAATTCGTCTTTAGAAAAGTTGTTTTCGGTTTTTTTTATGACTTAACTGGCGTAGTAGGCGCAGCGGTTATCAGCTCGTTGTTATTTGCTTTTATCCACGCTGACAGTCACATTCTGCTCTATTCTTCAATGGGATTTGTATTTTCTTATCTTTATGTGAAAACAAAAAATATTGCTACACCCATGATTGCCCATGTTTTAATGAACACAAGCGTCGTTTTACTCAATTTAATCTATTAACAAGCAAGGTTAGTAGAGAAAGGAATTTTAATTGCATATGAATAACAAAAATATTATCCTGCAAATCGTTTTTAATTACATCATGTCCCTTGTATTCATCTGGTTTACTATTAATTCTGTATCCACTGAAGGATGGGGTATTTTCCCAGTATTATTTGTGCTATTCGCCACTAGTGATTTCGTACGTGCGTCTAAACTATTAGATATTTATTTAAAAATAAAAAAGGGCGGCAAACCTAAATAGGTTTGTCGCTTTTTTTACTCTTCTTCTGATTCTTTTTTTTCTTCTTTTTCTTCTTTTTTATAATGATCTAAGAAATAAATCAACGTTTGTAATTCATTGGTTAAATCAACATTTTGTACACGCATATCATCTGATACAGATATACGAATAGGTGTAAAGTTCATAATCCCTTTTACGCCTGCTTTTGCCAATTCATTCGCTGTTTCTTGGGCTGCTTGTGTTGGGACCGTCAAAATCACGATTTCGATTTGCTGTATTTTAAGCTGTTCAATCATTTCACTCATCGGATAAATAGGTACCCCACTTAATATTTTTCCAATGATTTCTTCATTAATATCAAAAGCTGCACTAATTCTCATGTTGTTGCTTTGGTGAAAATTGTAATTCAATAAAGCATGTCCTAAGTTACCTACACCAATTAAAGCCACATTGGTTAGTCGGTCTTGTTTCAATGTTTTACTAAAAAAGTTCATTAGATTCTCTACATCGTAACCGTATCCTCTTTTTCCTAAAGCTCCAAAGTAAGAAAAATCACGGCGAATAGTTGCACTATCCACTTTTACTGCTTCGCTTAATTCTGTTGAAGAAATACGGTCTTTGCCTGCATCATGCAAGAAACGCAAATAACGATAATAAATAGGTAAGCGTTTAGCTGTTGCTTTTGGCACAGTTAGTTTATTCATCATTTTCCTCCATTAATTTTTCTCATTAACTTTTCAATTAATATTTTCACAAGTATATACTATCAACTTGAATTTCACAAACTATTTTTCTCTCAACGTTTTCATTATAGCATTCTTTATAGATAAAATGATAACTTTTTCTTAACTTACTAGGCTATCCCTCCTCCCTATATTTTTATCCCTATCCGTTTAAAAAATCTGCTTGTGAAGTCAATTTTTAATTTACTGGAGTAATATCAGAATTTACAGTTGTATGATAGACTAGAGTAGAGAATAACGAAATGAGGAAATTAGATGATTTTATTACAAGTTCAACAAGTGGCTCGTTATTTTGGAGCTGACGTACTATTTGAAAATACTTATTTGGAGGTCCAAGAAAATTCAAGAATGGCTTTAGTTGGTCGAAATGGTGCTGGGAAATCTACTTTATTGAAAATGATTGCTGACATTGAACAACCTGATGCAGGTCAAATTATTAAAAGCAAGCAAGTAACCATAGGCTATCTTGCACAAAATACTGGCTTGCATTCAAATGACTCCATCTGGAATGAAATGTTAGCTGTTTTCGAACCCGTTATCCAGCTAGAAAAAGAGATGCGTAAAATAGAAATCCAACTTGGAAATCCGGTTCTTTTAGCAGATGAAATATTATACCACAAAACATTAGAACGTTACGATCAGTTGCAGCATGATTTTAAACTAGCCAATGGTTTTGGCTATGAAGCAGAAATACGTTCTGTTTTACATGGTTTTCGTTTTTATGAAGAAGATTATCAAAAAAATATTCATCAATTATCCGGTGGACAAAAAACCCGTCTTGCATTAGCAAAACTACTATTAGAAAAACGAGATTTGTTAATCTTAGATGAACCAACGAATCACTTAGACATAGAAACACTCAACTGGTTAGAAAATTATTTACAAGCCTATCAAGGAGCTTTGCTAATTGTTTCCCATGACCGCTATTTTCTAGATAAAGTAGTCAATGAAGTTTACGAAATCAGTCGTCAAAAAATGGTTCACTATAAAGGTAATTATTCTAAATACCTAGATTTAAAAGCTGCCCGTCTTGAACAAGAATGGAAAGAATACGAGAAACAACAAACAGAAATTGCTAAATTAGAAGATTTCGTCAATCGCAACTTAGTTCGAGCATCTACAACCAAACGAGCTCAAAGTCGGCGAAAACAATTAGATAAAATGGATCGGATTGACCGACCGCAAGGCGATGAAAAATCTGCTCACTTTCGCTTTCAAACAGAAAAAGAAAGCGGAAATGTTATTTTATCTTTAACCCATGGCGCTATTGGCTACCAAGATCATATTTTGTCTTCTCCTATTAATTTAGATATCAGAAAATATGATTCTATTGCATTAGTGGGACCAAATGGTATTGGAAAATCTACTTTGTTAAAATCTTTGATTGATGATTTGCCTTTAATTCAAGGAGAGAAACAAATTGGAACCAACGTTGATTTAGGTTATTATGACCAAGAACAAGCTAACTTAAATTCTAAAAAAACAGTGTTAAGTGAATTATGGGATAGTCATCCGACAACTCCTGAAAAAGATATTCGTAGTATTCTTGGCAGCTTTTTATTTTCTGGTGATGATGTTGAAAAATCCGTTACTAATTTAAGCGGTGGAGAAAAAGCTCGATTGGCACTAGCGAAGTTATCTATGAATCGCGATAATTTTTTAGTCCTTGATGAGCCCACCAACCATTTAGACATTGATAGCAAAGAAGTCCTGGAAAATGCCTTGATAGATTTTGACGGAACTCTTTTATTTGTTTCACACGACCGTTACTTTATCAATCGATTAGCGACCTCAATAGTTGAATTATCCCCAGAAGGTAGTACACTTTATTTAGGCGACTATGATTATTACGTTGATAAAAAAGCGGAACAAGAAGAATTAAAATTATTAGCTCTAGCGGAACAAGAAAAGGATGTCCCAACTCTTGAAACGGCTATAACAAATAAAAACCATCGCGAAATCGATAAAGAAACGCAAAAAAAAACTAGACAACTCTCACGTCAAATTGAAGCTCTTGAAGATAAGATGTCTAAAGTTGAGCAACAGATTGAGACGATTGAATCTCAATTAATTAATCCGGATGTATTTGGCGACCATGTTAAAGTTCAAGAAATCAATGGACAGTTGACTGACTTAAAAGTAAAAAATGAAGACTTGGCAAATGAATGGGAAGAGAAAAGTATGGAATTAGAAGAACTAGAGGGCTAACAGCATAAAAAACGCAATTGGGTTTTTAATCCAATTGCGTTTTTTTAATTAAAGCTCACCATAATTATCAAAAGAAAGTCCTGGTTGTGCATTTAAGTCATACCCGCTGAACTCTTGTCGATTGTATTTGACGTAAGCAGCCGCACCAATCATCGCTGCATTATCACCACATAAGGATAAAGGTGGTACGAGTAAGTCTACATCCGAAAGTTCTTCTTTTACAACTTTCGTTAAAGTATTTCTTAAGCCTTGATTGGCTGCGACACCACCGGCCATTACTAATTGTTTTACGCCTAACTCTTTAGCCGCTCGAAGCGTTTTGCTAACCAGTACTTCTATAACACTTGCTTGAAAACTAGCAGCTAAATTTTCAGGATTCAGTTGTTCCCCTTTTTGATCTGCATTATGCACCAAATTAATAAAAGAACTTTTTAAACCACTGAAGCTAAAATCATAATTATCATCTTTCAGCATAGCACGCGGAAAATGATATGTATCTTCACCTTCATGGGCCATCTCATCAATCCGCTTCCCACCAGGATACGGTAAACCCAAAACGCGTCCTACTTTATCATAGGCTTCTCCAGCTGCATCATCACGTGTTTCGCCAATGATTTTGAAATCACCATCTTCTTTCATATACACCAATTCAGTATGTCCGCCACTAACTACTAAAGACAACAATGGAAAAACTAGCGGCTGGACCAGGCGGTTTGCATAAATATGACCAGCCATATGATTGACTGCAATTAAAGGCAAATCGTGTGCGTAGGCCAATGCTTTTGCTGCGTTAACGCCTATCAATAAAGCCCCAACTAAACCTGGACCGTTGGTTACGGCAACGGCTGATAGATCACTGTAAGTAACATCTGCTTCTGTCATGGCTTCTTCAATACATTGTGTAATTTGCTCTACGTGATGCCGACTAGCAATCTCAGGTACCACTCCACCAAACCTCATATGACTCTTAATTTGTGATGCAATAATATTTGACAGCAGTAGATGCCCATCTTGAATAACTGCAACACTTGTTTCATCACAGCTTGTTTCAATGGCTAAAATTAAATTTCGTTTAGACTCCATGTGTTCACTCTTTCTCTTTTACATTTTTATTCTTCTATTTGTTCAATATATTGCATCACAATTGCATCTTCAATCGGATTACAATAATAATTTTTACGTACGTCTACTTCAGTTAGACCACATTTTTGATAAACCAATTTTGCTACTTGATTGGATGATCGAACTTCTAAAAAGAGTTGTTTCATTCCTTGCTCTTTTAAATAGGTTAAGCATGCCAACATCAACTTAGTGGCAATTCCTTGTTGTTTAAATTTTTGGTGCACACCAAAATTAGTGATTTCAGCTTCTCCTAAAAAATACCTGTACCCAATAAAACCAACGATTTCTTTATTCTTCATGGCCAAACCGTATCCTGCCAAAGGTGTTTCTAGATCTGTTTGAAAACTTTCAACCGACCAAGGTGACCCGTTAGGATAACTATTCTCTGCACTGTCATACAATTGTTCACTAGTTAAATTTATATTCTTAGGAAAGGCAATCTCGATTTTTTCCTTTACACAGTTATACTGACTCATATTTTCCTCACATTCTTAAAAGTGGTAAATTCATTTCTAACGCATCTTCATGGTCACCAGCGTAATACCCTTTTTTTACCCTTAATTCCTTAAATCCTAATTTCAGATATAAGTTTTGTGCCTGTTTATTTGAAGCTCTTACTTCTAAACTTATTTTATTCATATTTTGCTGTTCTGCTAGGTAAATCACTTTTTTTATTAGCGCGTAAGCTAGTCCATTTCTTCGTTTTTCTGGAACAACTGCAATATTTGTGATGTGAGACTCCCCATCGACGAACCAAGTTCCTATAAATGCAACAGCTTGTTTTTTGTCTCTAGCAATTAGGTATAACGCTCTCTTGTTATGAGTTAATTCTCGTCTCAACGCCCCTTCTCCCCAAGGTGTGGTGCCATTATAACTTAGTTTTTGTATCCGCAAAATATCAGAAATATCATCCTCTACTGCCATACTTAATTCAACCAACTGCTTATTATTGAGAACAATAGTTAAGTCTGATAATCGAACTTTTTCAGCTAAAGAGGGTTCCTGTATTGCATCCATAACATTTAAAACAGATTGCTGTGTCTTTAACCATTCTTTAAATCTTCTCAACATATGATTCCTCCAGCTGGTCTGGATGTTCTTTACGCCAATTTTCCTCCGCCTCTGCCAATTTCAAATAATGAGGCAGTATCGTATGAACGTCTACAGGCTCTTCCAGTAGTCCTAACAAACCTAAAACACTTGCTTTAGGCAAATGATTTTTTAGAGCGGCCGCTACTACTCGATCTCCCAATTGTTGTTCAAACATTTGTTGATGCAAGACACGATCTTCTCCAATTAGTTCGATGGTACCTGATAGATTTTTTAAATGACTTGCCCAAGTTTCTGCTGAAACGTGAGTATCTGGTTCAACTTGAATTAATTTCCCTGACTCCCATTTATACAAGCCCGTATAAATATTGCCACGTCTTGCATCAAATAATGGGACCAAATAGTTGGATGATTCTTCGCAGTTACCTGCTAGAACAGCAAGACTTGAAACGCCCGTAATTTCTTTTCCTAATGTCCATGCCAATGTTTTAGCAATAGTTACACCAATGCGCAATCCTGTATATGATCCTGGGCCTTGTGCAACAGTTATTCGATCTAAATTGGCAGGCTTCCAACCGACTTCCGCCATCAATTTAGCAATTGCAGGCATTAAACGTTGACTGTGATTTCCTTTTGTATTTGTGGTTATTTCTCCAATAATTTTTTGATTCTCTAAAACAGCAACGCTCATCGCTTGATTGGAAGCGTCAATTGCCAATAATCTCATCACTAAACGACTCCGTTCTTTTTCTATCTCATACGAGAAAATGTGTACCTTTATTTTAGCACATATTCTTTTAAAAATTAAGTAGGTTAGGAATTAAGCCTGTGCTGTCAAGATAAAGGATTATTCATAATTTTCTCGCAACCTACTAATCTATCTATTGTAACGGTTTGGGGGTATCCCCCTTTTTACTAGCCCAGTTAGGTATGAATTCTCCTTCATTCATCCGTTTCACTTTTTTTGGCCCAGTTAGAGGTTAGTTCTCCCTCACCTGTCTGTCATTCGGTGTCATAATATCAACGTAAAGAAGTAACGAAAGATTAAATATGCACTGTATGAGTCTGTACTCAAAAATCTTTTCCTTTAGTCAGCAATAAAAATATTCTTGTAAAAAAGCTAGGGATAAGGCACGTTTATTTAAATTTTTATTAAGGCCATTTCTTTATAAAAAAACGATTTAAATTAAAAAAACATAAATTGAAAAAAGCTTATTGTTTGATTTTATTTTTAAAAGAGGTATCATTTAATTATAGTAGTCGTTCACATTTTAGACGCAACTTGTTTTTATTCTTTTAAAACCATTTTGTGTAGCAATGACTGCTATTAAAAAATTACTTATTAGGAGGATGATAGCGTGACAGACAAAGATAGCGGAATGAAAGATAAATTAAAAGGTACTAAGGACAAAGCCGTTGGTTCAACTAAAGATGCCTATGGTGATGCAACTGATGATTTATCTAAACAAGCAGAAGGTAAAGCACAAAAAGCTAAAGGCGAAGTCGAAAAAAAAGTTGGAGAAGCTAAAGACGACAACAACGACCGCAAATAATTATACTATTTATTGAGAGTGCTACTTTGTAGTGCTCTCTTTTTTTATTTCTTGCATTGTAAAAGAGGTAAGGAGGAAAAAACGGCTTATATTTTAATACCTGGAGCAGCTAGAACTATTGGACAAGTAGCAACCTGTCAGGACATCGGATTTATATGGAGTCATAAAAGCTTACTAAGAAGTCCTCGCTGGTCTCTACGCCTTCACAAAAAATCAAGAAGCTATCGGTATTCGAATTGGGAATTTTAAAAAAATTAGGCAAACCAGATAAACAGTCTCATCCGTATGATTTAGCTGATTATGTATCTGCTCGCGATTTTTGTCAGTTGATTGATTGCGCATTAACTGCTGAACTCAAAGAATCTTTTTTGCTGGTTAACGGAATTTCTAATACTCCTTTTCCACACTTAGACATTGATCAAGCACGTGTTGCGATAGGATACCATCCGCAAGATAATGCATTTGAATAGGATTATTACTGTTAAATAAAGTGTTTATCTTTTAAAAATCAAATTAAAGCCAAACGTTTCTTTTTTTTAAAAAAGAAACGTTTGGCTTTTTTAAAGCTTATTATTTTGAGTGAACTGAAAACACTTTTGGTACTTTTGCTTTGAAACTTACTAATTCACCCGTTGTAGGATGGATGAGTGCTAATGTTGTTGCATGTAATCCCAGACGTTTCAATGGATTAACAGTAGAGCCATATTTTTTGTCACCCACAACCGGATGCCCAATTTCTTCCATATGGACTCTAATTTGATTTTTCCGGCCAGTCTCAAGTTGAATTTCCAATAACGTGAATGCTTCATTAGACTTAATTTTTTTATAATGTGTAATAGCTCGTTTTCCGCCGTTGTCAAACGAACTGGAGAAAACATGCATAGATTTATTTTCAGTTAGCCAAGAATCGACTGTTCCTTCGTCTTTCGCAATGACTCCTTCAACTAAGGCCGTGTAGATTCTCTCCTTTACGATATCTGACCAATTTTCTTGTAAAGCTAGCTTTACTTCTTCACTTTTTGCAAAAAGCATCACACCTGAAGTATCTCTATCTAAACGGTGAACCACAAAAACTCGATTCTTCTTATCGTCTTCCTTAACATACGTAGTTACTTGGCGATAGGCTGTCAAGTCGTGTTCACTTTTAGAAGCCATTGAAAGCATACCTGCTTCTTTGTTAATCACGATGATGTCTTTATCTTCAAATAATATACTGACTCCCACTAAGGCTTTTTCTTTAATAGCCTCCTTATTAGAAACAATTGATACTTTTTGTCCTGGAGATAAAAGATAGTTGTGCTGCTTGATATTTTTCCCATCAACCCATACTTGACCTCTAGTTAAGACGGACTTTATAGAATTGCGACTATTTTTAACCTTTTCTTCTATTAGAAAAGCCAACAATTCCATCGGCTCTTTAACCGTGTATTCTGTCGCTTTCGTTGCATCTTTATACTGGAATGATTTTTTCTCTATTCTTTTTTTAGCAGCAGGTTTAGTATTTCTTTTTGCCATGCTCTCACTCTCTTTCATCTTTGATTCATTTTTTATTAAGAACAACTGTTTTCTTACCAGCACGATTCTTCTCTTGCATAGTATAACGGAAAAAGACAAAAAAATAACCTAAAAACTGATTTCACTCCTATTTAGAGTTTTCAGTTCTTAGGATTAAATAATATGAGTATATAAACAAGTTTATTTTAGTTTGCCATAGGTGTTCCAAAAAGCTGAACAGCATAAATATTTTCCCCGTCAAAAGAAACTCCAATCCCAACTTCTTTGAATTCTTTACGAATCATATTTTCATAATGACCTGGGCTATCTACCCAACCATTAGACAATAATTCTGCCATCCCCGTTTCATCTAGATAATTCGTAGCCATACCTAGATTTTCACCGGCTAATTGGTAAACATACTTGTAATCGGCTTCTTCGAGAATAGTGAAGGTTTCACTACCGTCTGGTCTCGTATGCGAAAAAGATTCTTCTGTTTCCTTGGCTCGTTTTCGAGCCGCTTTTTTTAATTGAGCATTGGGTGTTAATTCAGGTAAATTATTTTCACGACGTACTTGATTCAACAAGTTAAAAATAGTGTCTTCTATTAATTTATAATCAATATTAGCTGTTGTTTCGTTTATCTCTTTTTCCGGTTCAGAAACTGCTGTTGATTCTTGTGGTTGGCTTTCAGGAATTGGAGTCACTTTTTTTAAGGATCCTTCACCTTCAATAATAGTTACGATTGATTCAGGATTAGGAATTTTCTCTACCGTATCAGAGAGAGTATCGCCTATCCATGTTCCTTGCAAGGCATTTGTCTTGCCTAGCCAAAAACCCAAAATTAATGCTATTGTCACTAATAATATAGAAGAAAAAAGTCTTTTCATGCTGGTACTCCTTTCGATTTAAATCAGTTTAACAAGTATCAGCAAAAAATAAAAGACATTTATAAATCTATTTACAACTTTTTTCTAATAACGCTATTCATCTTATTTAATGGCTAATCTCTTTACTTAAGGCAATAATTCTATCCACTGATTCTTCTAGATAACTGATAGTGTCATTTAATGGTTTAGTGGTTGTAATATCCACACCTGCAATCAGAGCAGATTTTCCAGGTTTATATTGGTCTCCTGATGCCAAGAACTCCAGCCACTCATTAACAGCAGACTGTCCTTCTTTTTGAATCCGTAAGAAAGCTTGGGTCGCTATCGTTAGTCCTGCAGAGTACGTGTAAGAATATAGACCCATATAATAATGACTTTGACGCATCCAAGTCAGTTCTGCACCAGGATTGATTTCAACAGCGTCACCCCAGAATTGGTTTAAAACGGATTTTTTAATGGCACATAATTTAGCTGCATCAAAACTTTTTCCATCATCGACTAGTTGGTAAACTTCTCTCTGGTAGGCCGCTTCCAATAAATGTGTAATAAAGTTATGGAAGTACGTGTTGGTTAACATATTTGTTAATGCAAATCGTTCTCTACGAGCATCTGTACTTTTTCGTTTCAATAAATCTGTCAATAATAATTCATTGAAAGTAGATGGAGCCTCAATCAAGTAAAGTGATGGCTCTTCACCTAAAATAGAGTTGGATTCAGCAGATAATATTGCTTGTCCAGCGTGACCAAATTCATGAATCAGGGTATAGACATCTGATAGTTGGTTTGTCCAAGACATTAAAACATAAGGATGCTTACCATATGGATTGGTACAAAAACCGCCTGTTGACTTCCCTTTATTTTGAACAAAGTCTACCCACCGTTCTGGGTAGGCCTTTAAGATAAGATCTACATAATCTTGACCTAGTATACTTAACGCATCTGCTACTAATTCTTTAGACTCTTCAACAGTTACTTTTAGCGAATAGTCTGAATCCAAATCTATTTTCAAATCAGCATACGTCATTTTATCTAACCCATTCTCTTCTTTAACATGACCAATATATTTTTGCATGACAGGAGCTAAGTCATTCATGATGGTATCGATTTGACGATTATATAAATCACGGTCGACTTCTTGATCAAATAATAAATAATCAAAAACTGAATCAAAGCCTCGCATCGTGGCTAGTGTTTTCTCTTTTTGCACTTGCGTATAGTAGGTTTCAGCTACTACATTTTGATAATTCGCTAAAACGGTAGAAAACTTATCAAAAGCCCCACGACGAATAGCCGTATCGGCATGATACATATAATAGTCTTCGTATGAAACAAAACTTAATGGATACTCTTTGCCTTCGACAGCAAAAGTGCCAAAATCCATATCTGCTAAACGTGCTTGTTCATATATAGATTCTGAAGCATTTAATACTGGACCAAGTTGGGCGAGGGCTTTCTCTACTGTTGGATCTAATTGAACATTCTTTTTTTCTTTGAGGTGACGAATATAAGGTGCAAATGCTCGTTCTGCTTCTGCAACTTGATTTAGAATCTCTGAATCATTTGTCATTAATTCAGAATCGAAAAAGGAAAGCTTGGCTTCTATCTCTGCTAACAAGTTATTTACAGAACGAGAAAGCTCTGTGTTAGTTGGATTCGTAATATCAACTGATTCTGGTAAAAAAGCATAATGGTTAATCAAAGAAGCTGATTGCATAATTTTTTCGTAATCCTTTAAAGCTGATTTGATAATCATGGCACCTACCAGTTGGTTTTCATAATCGCTACAAAACTTATCTGTTGCTATTTTTATTTCTTTAATCGCCTTTTCGAAGTCTGATTTTGTCTTATATAAAGCTGTTAAGTCCCATGTTAATTCTGTGGAAACATCTGCCCTGTTTTTCAATTTTTCTTGTACCATTCATAATCGCTCCTTTTCTCCATTATCTTTCATATCTAAGTATTAAAAATTTAAAAATTTAATTTTATTTTCTCATCTAGTATAACACTAAATAAAAACACAAAAAATATGTGAACTAAAAATCTCAAACAAAAAATGGGGTTTGGGATTAATGAAAGCATTCATCATTCGCTTGCAAATAAATATAGCTAATGTTTTCATTCATTAAATAATCATCTTGTAAAAAATGATATCTATTAAAGTAGTACAAAAAAAGGGAGTGGGACATAAAGCGTTTAGACCCGAATCACTTCATAAAAAAGCGCAAAATGGTTACAGACCATTGAGCATTATTCATGAAGTCGACGTCGGGTTTGCTTTTTGGAACACGTTCTAGAATAAAATTCGAATATGTGATAGAGACTAGGTCGTAATGTCCTAACCTCCTTTTAATCATTTATAATCTAATCTTGTCGCTTAGTTCGTAGATAATAAATATAAAAATTTGGTATAAGCGAACAAATAAAAAATATCGCCCCTATAATTAATCCTTCAAGGAGACCAAAACCGTCCGTAAGCGATAATAAAAAACCAATAATAATAGAAATAAGTGCACTTATAACAACTGAAATTATCAGTCCTTTCTTTGGAACTTTATTATTGGTTTCGTGTTCCACGTTAATACCCATAGATAAATACGTAGAAACAATAGTTCCAACAACAAAAACAAACCATAATGGATTTTCTGTCATTCCATTTATTCCTTTAGTGACTAAGTCATAACCTAAAATTCCGAGGATACCAATTGTTTGAATAAAATATGTGATTCTAACATTTTTTAAATTCTTTAGAATTAAACGCTCATCTTTAATTTTTTTCATTTTATATCATTCCTCTTCCTTCCAAAATAGTTCATCTAGTTTTTTATTAACTGCATAGCAGATTTTAAGACACAATTTCAATAATGGATGATATCTTCCTTTTTCAATCAGGCTAATCGTTTGGCGAGTAACGTCTATTCTTTCAGCTAATTGTTGCTGAGTTAAGCCAACCTGAACGCGTGCAACCTTTACTCTATTTTCCACTAATATGATTTACCTCCTTCTATTTAATACGCTTATATAGTAACATATAGATGTCATCATTCACTATATATGTTACGTTTTTTGTGAGTCTTAATTCAAAAATTAAAACTATTCAATCTTGAATCATTCATAGTATCTGCTACAGAGATATTTTTATCAGTAGTGGAGAAATAGAGTTTCAGAGTACAAACTCAGAAATGAGTTTGTTAACCTTTCTTTTTTACTTTGCGATGACCACGATTTGATTATACTGGTTAAGTTACCGTTCTGTATTCAAAAAAACAGACAACCTTTAAGAGAATTATTATCGACTTGTCAGAACCCGTGTCGAAATGGATAAGTTAGGGATATTTTTCGTCTGACTTGACCAAAAAAGATATTTATACAAAACAATTTCAAGTTTTCTCTCATTTATTGTTTCACTTTTTACTCTATTTTCTTCTATAAGATACTATCATTTTAAAACCAACTCTCCTTGTTTCACTATTAAATATATCTCGTTGTATTTAATAGTTCACGCAACCAGTGGGTTCTATCTTAGCACATATTGGTCACTCCCAGATTCTTTAGTTTATTTTATCAGTAGAAACTAAAAAAGATGAACCTATTCAATATAGGCATCATCTTCTAGTTACGTATTTCTAACCATTCCATAGAACTGCACTCTTAATTACTTAACTTAAAAAACTTCCATTGATTCATCATAGCTATCATTTTCAGATAAATTTTTATAAAAGGCTGCAGTAGTTGCATTTAGATATGGGTTTAACCATAAGAACCCGATTCCTAAAGATAAGATACTTAAGATTCCCCAACCGATAAAGCTCAATTGCAATACAAAGTATTCCCACTTGTGTCCATCCATCATTTTTTTACTTTCTGTGATGCAATCAAGGGCAGATACTTTTCCACCTTCCGAAACTGATTTTCGATCTTTAAAAATAAAGTAAGCTTGAGAATAAGAAAACGATTTTATAATTCCTGGTATAACCAGTAGTAATGCCCATAAAAAAACAAAGATAGACGTCATAAGATAGATAAGTAACGTACCTAAAAAGTATTTTTTTGTAAATACTTGAAAAGCTTGTTTAAGTGATTGAATGCGCATTTCTGGGTCCCTCAACCAATCTAAAAAAGTATATGAAATCCCAACGGTAATCAACGTAGAGATAATACCTGCACTTGTAGTTCCAGAACCATTGTCCCCATCGTTAGATGCCATGCTATAACTAACCGGGTTCAGCCCTATTTCTCGCCAGAGAACGGCTAATACACTCAAAGAAATCGCCATTACGATTATGAACAACAATGTCGGTACTACATTTAATAAGATTGCATCTTTCCATCTTCCGCTTAACAACTCTTTTGCTTCTGCTTTTAATTCTACTCTACTTTTGTATCTTCTCAAAAAAATCAGTCCTTTCATCTATCTGTTTACTTAACTACACTCCCTATTTTAATTATACTATATATAACACTCTTTTTAAAATGAATTCATTCTTACTGATTTCGTAAAAAAAATTCATTAGTTACTTAAATAAATTATCAAATGATTAGCTTTCTTAAACATTCCAATGTGTTCTTTATTTTTATTCTATTAATAAAGTTCATCTTTTCATATGGTATACTATAAAATAGTTAGCGCTCTTATATAAATAAATTTCTTTTTTTCTTACTCTAATCTGGAGGGAATCAGTCAATTGATTAAATCACCGAGTCTAAACTTACGCTTTTCAAGTCTTCAAGGACTTTATTGGATGTGTTTTTGTGTTACGTATGGATTTGCTTCAGTTTTCTTACTAGAGAAAAATTTTGATAATCAAGGTATCGGTTTTATTCTAGCTGCATCAAATATCCTCTCTGTTTTTCTCCAACCAACATTAGGTTCTTTGATTGATCGCTTAAGTAAATTAACATTGAAATTTGTCATGTCTTCAATTGCTATTTTAGCGATTCTGCTGTTAGTCCTATTAATCTTTTTATCTAACTTTGCTTTATTAGATGCTCTATTGTATACTTTGATCGTTTCGTTAACTTTAACTTTACAACCCTTAATTAATTCTTTGTCATTTGAGTACATCAATGCAGGTATGGCTATTAATTATGGGGTAACTAGAGGCGTTGGTTCTCTTAGTTTCGGTATAACTTCTTTCTTTTTAGGACAATTATTGAGTCGTTATAATGCTACTGTCCTTCCTATTATTTGTTTAGGTTTATACATTTTATTGTTAGTTTTGATTTTAAGTTTTCCTAGTCTAGACAGCAACGATCTATCTTCAACCTTATCTGTGCATCCGGCCGAAAATTTATTTGTCAAAGAGACTATGTTAACATTCATCAAAAAATACAAATACTTTGGCTTTCTTTTAATTGGAATTGCTTTTCTTTTTCTTTTTCATACTATTGTTAATACTTATCTCTTTCAAATTGTCACGAGTTTGGGTGGGGATGATAGCGATTTCGGTTTAGCTCTAACTATTGCAACAATTTGTGAATTACCAGCCATGTTAGGATTTGATTATTTACAACAGAAATTTAAAAGTGGTAAAATGTTACTATTTGCTGGTATCTTTTTTGTCATCCGAAGCTTCGTATTTTTATTTTCTAGTTCTCTTTGGATGCTAGTTATTGCTCAGTTGCTTCAAGGCTTGGCTTTTGCCGTTTACACTCCCGCTATTTCTTATTATGTAAACAATTTAATGAGCAACTATGATAAAATAAAAGGGCAAACATTTGTTATAGGGGCAGCAACATTAGGAAGTGTTTTTGGTAGTATTATTGCCGGTTGGTTGTTAGACTCCGCTGGCATAACACCTATGCTAGTTGTTGGGAGTATTGCGGCATTCATAGGCAGCGTACTACTCATTTTTTCTGTCCGTACCGATATTTAATTAAGAAGGAAGGATCAAACATAATGAAACACTATCATTTCTTGCTATTTGATATCGATGATACGATATTGGATTTTAAAGCTACAGAAAAATCAGCTTTGACTTTCTTATTTGAACAGCAAGGGCTTACCTTGACTACTGAAATTGAAAATAACTACAATCAAATTAATCAGAGCTTATGGCAAGATTTCGAACAAAATAAAATCATTCGTGATGACATATTCTCTTCTCGTTTCCCACTACTATTCAAAGAATTAAACGTAGATATTGATGGTATACTATTTGAACAAAATTACCGACATTTTTTGAATCACGGATATGACTTGGTTGATGGCAGTTTGAAATTATTAAAAGAACTAAGCTCTAGACACTCCATTTATGCCGTTACTAACGGGGTATCAAAAACACAATACCAAAGGATGGGAGCTGCAAAACTATTGCCGTTGTTTAATGATATCTTTGTGTCTGAAGATACAGGTTATCAAAAACCAATGAAACATTATTTCGATTATGTTTTTGAGCGTATTCCAAATTTTTCAATCGAGCAAGCATTAATGATTGGTGATTCTTTAAGTTCCGATATCCTTGGAGGTCAAACGGCTGGCATAGATACTTGTTGGTTTAACCCAAACTTAAAACCATCTAATCCCCTAATTCAACCTACTTACCAAATTACTAAACTTGATGAATTACATGATATCGTAAAATAAAAAAAGCTTTTACCTAAAGATACCTTTTAACTGGTATTTTAAGTAAGAGCTTTTTGCTTTACACAATCTTATTTCAACTACTCACTATTTTTTTCGAGAGTAGATTATTATGACAATTCCTTCATCAACAGTGTATTGTTCTAAATGCAATTCCAAAAGAGGATTCCCATCAGCAAATAACCTCGTACCATTCCCTACAATCACAGGAATCATTCCAATAATGTATTCATCAATCAAATCTTCTTTAATTAAACTATTACAAACACTCGCTCCGCCAAATACCCAAATGTCTTTTCCTGCAATAAGCTTTAAGTCTTTAACCAATGTAGCTAAATCACCATTAAAAAATTCAATATTTTCTGTTTTGGGCTTATCTGTTGAATGAGTTAAAACAACTATCCTTTTACCTGCAAATAACTCGATACTCCCTGATGGCAAATCATTATAAGCTGTTTTTCCGAGTATCAATGTGTCACAAGCATTTAAAAATACCGAAAAACTAAACTGATTATCTGTATTATTCGATTTGTCTCCATCACCGTGTATCCAATCAAATTGATTCTTTTCGTCTACAATTCTTCCATCTAAGCTAATAGCTAAATTTAATATAACTTTTCTCATTTTTCATCCCCTTAATAACGATTTAATTTATCTATACGGTAATGCCATAGAATAAACTTATTCAACCTGTGGATAAGTTTGTGGATAAACTTTTTTTTATTCTCTCTATACAAAAGGAACGTTTGTTCGTATAATGAGAGATGAAACTAAAGGAGGAGAAAAAATGAAATCTATTGGAAATGACTACAACGATCGTAAGATGGCAAAATGGCAAGGTTTTGTTTTATCTGATCATACTGAAATGATGCAGCAATGGAATCACAACAAAACTAAACTTAACTTACCAAAAGAAAAACAAACTCAAGAAGCTATTTCCGAACATCTTTATCAAGCTTTCTTGACAAAAAAACAAATTATTCTCCAGATGGAGTTTCTTTTAAATGGTCTCTATGAAAATGATCTTATTGGTATCATAGTTGGTCAGGAAGAAAATAAAACTTATCTTCAAACTCATTCTGAACTCCTCACTATCGACAGTACCTTAATTCGACATGCAGAAATAGGCAAATCAAAAAAGTGGTAGAGCTCTTATTCTTAACCTTTATGACCGCCAACCAATCCACTTCTTTTGATAGCCGTTGCACCAGAAGTTAAGCTACTAGCATGGACTAACGAGGTGTATCCGTATTTATGCCGAACTTGGTCAATGACTTGATCAATTTTTTCTTTTTGGATTGTTTGTTCAGCTGATTCAAATAGATCTAGCTGTAAATCCGTTTTATCGTGAATTTTTCCACAACTAATAGAAATTTGTCTTACTGGCTCTTGTTGGTAGTAGGTTCTAAATAAATGCAAACAAGTTTCGCTTATTTTTCGACTAGCAGCTGTTGGAAAAATTTTTAATTGATGACTGAAGCCTTTATCGATAATTTCTTTTGAGAATCCAATTGACAAATGAATGACTTCTGCCTCAACATGATGACTCCTCAGCCGAGCAGCCACTTCTTCCGCCATCTCTCTAATAACTACTTCAATCTCTGCTTGTTCGGTGTAATCTCGGTCCAAAATCTGACTTTTCCCATAAGATTTAGAGCGCGTCTGGTACTTTTCAGATAGAATACTTCGATCGATACCGTGCGCATGATAAAAAAGTTGTTCCCCAATTACCCCTTGAACTCGCTTCAAAGCAGAAACATTGTATTGTGACAGCTGATAAACAGAATCGATTCCTAATTTATACAAGTTTTTTGCCGTTTGACTACCTATCCCCCACATCTCTGTAATCGGATGAATACGCCAGATTGTCTTTGTAACATCCTCATAATGCCAAGCGGCTATAAAGTTAGGACTATCCTTTGCTTCATTATCTAATGCTAGTTTAGCCAATAAAGGATTGTCTCCTATACCGATTGCGGTTACTAAGTGCAACCTCTGCCAAATCGCTTGTTGAATCTTTACTGCAATTTCCTTCGTTGATCCAAAAAGCGCATGAGATGAGGTCACATCTAAAAATGATTCATCAATACTATAAATATGCAGGTCCTCACTTGAAATAAATTCTTGAAAGATATCATTTATCATCAAATTTACTTTTAAATATAAACTCATTCTTGGTTCAACTATCTGAATTTTGGAATCTTTTGGGATTTCATACCGTCTAGAGCCCGTTTTGATCCCATATTCTTCTTTTACTCTTGGAGAAGCAGCCAAAACCAGACCCCCTGCTTGATCTGGTTTACTCATGACTACTATATACGACTCTAATGGGTGAATGCCTCTTTTAACGGACTCAACAGACGCAAAAAAAGACTTTACATCAATACACAAAATATCTCGGCAAGGCTCCTTTGAATAATCCAATTGAATCATGTTAGCCGCTCCTTCTCCTTAATTAAATAAGTTGTTTCTCCCTTTGATTATACAAACATATGTTCGCTTAGTAAAGAAAATCTTATTAAATAAGTTTAAAATTATACGCACTTTTCATTTTAGAGGAGACTATCTATTGATAATTTTGTTGTTTTGATACTATTGAGTAGCTAGTTCTTATAATTTTTTAACTGTTACTCTTTTTTGCAATATCTTTGCTTCTTTGACACTAAAGGTTGTACTGTCATTATGCTGAACTTTACTGGCTGCACAAGCACTGGCAAAGGACAGACACTCCGTTAGTGGTCTATTCAATGACAACCCTGATAAAAAGGAACCAACAAAACAATCACCCGCTCCTGTATCATTGACTGCTACAACTTTAGGTGTTGTAACTTGATAAAAATTTCCCGCGTGGCTACAAATACTGCCCTCACTTCCTTGAGAAACGATAACATACTCAACTTTTTTAGCTAACTCTTTTAAATTATCTAACATCGTATTCTCTGAAGATAGAAGTTCTTGGATTTCAAAACGGTTAGGTTTAATAAAATTGACTTCCATATCCACTGCTTTTTTTAGTGCTTCTCCTGATAAATCACAAGCAATAAAACACCCTGTTTTTTTCAATAAATTTAATAATTCCTCTAAATCCTGTAGTTTATAACCTGGTGGTAAAGAACCCGCAATCAATACAATGTCACCTGTTCTCACTTTGCTCTCTATCTGCTCATTTAACAACTCTATATCATAATTTGTTATTTGAAATCCTCTTTCTGTGATTAAAATACTTCCACTAATTCCCGCCTCTAAAATAACATAACTTTCTCTCGTAGCTTTACCATAGACGTCAACTAGATTATGATTAATTCCTTTTTCTGATAGAATTTTTTCTAATTTCCTTTTATTTGTTGTTCCACAAAAACCGAGAGCTTGATTTTCCACATCTAATCGACTCATAGCATAAGAGCCGTGGTGTCCTTTTCCACCTAAATCATAAATGATTTCTTGAAGCCTATTATTTTTTCCCTTTATTAGTGTTCCTTCGAGAAATAGTAAACGGTCAATAGCTGGGTTTAATGTTATCGTGTAAATCATTTTCCCATCCCCTTTTTTTAAATTATTCTTTAAGTTATTGTATCACTTAAAGAGAAGGCTTACATCCATTAACCTTTGATGCACTATTGAAAAACACTACTATATGATTATTTGAGAAGCTGCCTTTACAACAGCTTCTCTTAGTTGCTTTGGTGAAAAATAGGCATCCATCATCTGAACACTTCTTTACGTATATACCAATATTTTAAAAAAGAAACAAATAGTTGACATATCGTCTAATTAATCATATTATTATCCTGTTACCAAAAATATAAATAAAAAATTATGTATAGACCAATATAACGATTTTTTTCGATACACAATAATCTTCTGATGGAATAGCTACGTTATTTTATTGCTGTTCGTTTATTGCTAGTCAAAAAATTATCTAAATAGAAAGAAGGATACGTTAATGTGTGGAATTGTAGGGTATATAGGCAATCAAGATGCTAAAAGTATTTTATTGCAAGGTTTAGAAAAGTTAGAATACCGAGGCTATGACTCTTCCGGTATTTTTGTCGTAGATGAAAATAAAAATGGTCATTTGTTTAAAGAAAAAGGAAGAATTGCTGATTTAAAAAAAATCATTGAAACAGATACATTCTGCACTGTAGGAATTGGTCATACTCGTTGGGCAACTCATGGTCGTCCAAGCGTCAAAAATGCTCATCCACATCAAGCGGCTAATCATCAGTTCACTCTAGTGCACAACGGTGTCATAGAAAATTTCCTAGAACTTAGAGAGACTTATTTATCAGACATTTCTTTGTCAAGCGATACGGATACTGAAATCATTGTTCAACTCATTGCTTATTTCGCTGAAAAAGAACAATCTAGTACTTTTGAAGCTTTTAAAAAAACCATTTCAAAATTAAAAGGTTCTTATGCGTTAGCTTTAATAGATATTAACCAGCCCGACATCATTTATGCAGCTAAAAATAAAAGTCCATTATTAGTTGGTAAAGGCGAAAGTTTTAATGCTGTTTGTAGTGATGCTATGGCGATGATTCAAGAAACAAATCAATTTGTTGAATTAATGGATGGTGAACTGGTTACTTTAACTAGAGATGAAGTCAAGATAGAAACTCAAGATGGAACTATTATTAATCGTGCACCTTATACAGCAGAAATAAATTTAAATGATTTAGATTTAGGAACTTATCCTTATTACATGGCAAAAGAAATAGACGAACAACCAGCTGTTCTTCGAAAAATTATCCAAGCTTATCAAAATGACTTAGGTCAGTTTCAATTGGATAAAGACATTATCACTAGCTTAAAAGATAGTGATCGAGTTTATATCATCGCGTGCGGAACTAGCTACAATGCGGGTTGGGCGGGAAAACATTTATTAGAAAATTTAGCGCATATTCCGACTGAGGTGCATTTATCTAGTGAATTTGGTCACAACATGCCTATTTTAACGAAAAAACCATTCTTTATCTTCTTATCACAAAGTGGTGAAACAGCTGATAGCAGACAAGTATTAGTTAAAATTAATGCGATGAATTTCCCTTCATTAACACTAACCAATGTAGCAGGATCTACTTTATCTAGAGAAGCTGATTTCACATTATTGCTTCATGCTGGACCTGAGATTTCTGTCGCTTCAACAAAAGCTTATACTGCTCAAATCACTGTCCTGGCAGCGCTATCAGAAGCCATTGCTAGAGAAAATGGAATAGCTGGAGATAGCAACATGGCTCATGAACTTGGAATTGTCGCCACAGGAATGGAAAGTATCCTTTCTGAAAAAACACACATCGAACATCTAGCAACAGAATATCTACGTACCAGTCGTAACGCTTTTTACATTGGACGAGGAGTAGATTATTATGTTGTAATGGAAGCTGCATTAAAATTGAAAGAAGTTTCTTACGTTCAAACAGAAGGTTTTGCTGCTGGAGAACTGAAACATGGAACAATTGCTCTAATTGAGGAAAATACTCCTGTTATAGCTATTATCACAGATAAAGTCACTGCAGGACATACCAGAGGTAATGTCCAAGAAGTAAATGCTCGTGGTGCTCACTCGTTAGTCATAGCTATGGAAGGTTTGGAGCAAGAGAGTGACCAATTTGTCTTACCGGAAGTTCATCCGTTGCTTACTCCGTTAGTCAGTGTGGTTCCTACTCAATTGTTAGCTTACTACACTAGCTTGCATCGTGGCAATGATGTTGATAAACCCAGAAATTTAGCAAAAAGTGTTACTGTAGAATAAGCAATTAAACAAATCTTCTTCCATTTTTTTAAACACTATGGAACCAATTTAAGTAGTAATAAAAATAAGAACAAAACAGTTTAAACTGTTTTGTTCTTATTTTTTTAATTTGCAATATTAATTAAGATTAATAGAAATAACCCTATCGTTTTTAGTACCGCTAACTATTATTGCTGCTGGTTTTAATTGTAATATAATACTGTTAAGACCTTCTTTACCCTCAAAAACTAGGTTCCTACGGGAGCTTTATAGGTCTTCAATCAATGATTGATCTTCTGTTAAAGATAATTCTCCTTCTATCTCTACATAATCTTTATTCAATAGCCCTTCTTCGTCCTCCAGTAAAACAAATGCATTAAAATGCTTTTTTATTTCTTTTACTTTTCCTGTTCTCTTATCCGTTAATGTGCATAAACTAAAGCCATCATTAGAAAATAGCATATAGTATGATTTCAGCTTGCTGTCAGCAATTATATCTGAAAATACTGATAGTATTTTCAGATATAATTTTAAGAGCTTTTTCTCTCTCTTCTGTCATTTTGACATCTCCACTTTTAATTAGCTACATTATTATGCAATCATATTACACTTGTAATGAATATGATTTATTTCAATCTTAATCTAAAAAAATCTCTTTTCCTACTAAGAAGGAAAAGAGATTTTCCTAGCATTTGTACTCTTACTCAACTGTTTCTTCAGCAACTTCATCTACACGTGTACCAAAGAAATAAACAACAGCAACCGTTACAAGCAAAGCTACAGGCATTGCAATCCAAACTGATAAGCCTAAACCAACAGGAATAAAACCAAATATACAAGCAATCGCCCCTACAGTCAAAGCGTACAACAGTTGTGTTTTAACATGGTCCAAATGATCGACACCTGATCCCATGGAAGATAAAATTGTTGTATCTGAGATTGGTGAACAGTGGTCTCCAAAAATAGCTCCTGTTAAAACAGCTCCTGAAGTCATAATAACAAACTCTGGATCCGTTGATAATGCTGCGGCTAAAGGAATCGCTAATGGCATCAAAATACCCATCGTTCCATAAGACGTTCCTGTCGCAAATGACGTAACTGCTCCAAGAATAAAAATAATCGTTGGCAGTAAAAATACCGGCATCGAATCAGATAATAAAGAGACTAGAAATTCCGCCGTACCTAATTCACCTATAACCGTACTCAGTGACCACGCTAATAGCAAAATAGCTCCAGTAATAATTAATGATTTCATTCCATTAATCCAAACAGCTACTGATTCTGACCATGTGAAAACTTTTTGCGAAACTCCCATAGTCATAGCAACTAAGCTCGCTAATAGTGCTGCTTGAAATAATACAATACTTGCATCAGATGCTCCAAAAGCTTCTTGAATGGCTAAAAATGATAGCGGGTTCGTTTCTACTATCGCAATCGTTGCACTCTCTCCATTTTCCATAATAGCGTTGTATCCATTAACATAGAAACCAATAAATGCTGAAATAATTAACGTACTGATTGGAATAATCATATTCCAAATCGATAACTTAACTCCTTCGGCCGGTTCCATATCTTCTAGTTCTGTTGACGTTTCTAAAGCGAAGTCATCAAAATTTTTATCTATTTTTTTCCGTGCTTTCTTTTCAGCTTTTAACATTGGACCAAATTCTCTTAATAGCACAGCTGTTGCTAGAACAAAAGCTAGCATCAAGAAATTATAAAATCGATAAGGCAACGTTTGTATAAAAATACCATAGGCATTTACTGATTGCCCGATAGCATCGTATCCATCTTTTATCAAACCAACTTCATAACCTACCCAGGTAGAAATCAACGCGACTCCTGCAATCGGTGCAGCTGTAGCATCCACAACAAAAGCTAATTTCTCTCGCGAAATATGTTTCTCATCTGTGACAGGCCGCATAACCGGTCCTACAATTAAAGAATTGGCGTAATCATCAAAAAACATTAATACCCCTAGAATCCAGGTGATAACTTGGGCACTCCTAGGTCCTTTAGCTTTGCTTGATAAGGCAGCAGCTACAGCTTTGGCTCCTCCTATCTTGGTCATTAGTGCAATAAGTCCACCGATTGTTAGCACTTGCAAAATAATTCCAGCATTCCAAGGATCGGACAAAGAGGTTAGCGCGTAATCCACTACGCTTAAAAAAGCTTGAACAAAAGCGACTATAAAATTACTGTCTGCTAAATGAAGCACAAAAGCCCCTGAGAAAACGCCTATAAAAAGAGAAATAATAACATCTTTAGTTATAAATGCCAACAATATCGCAACTACTGGTGGAACCAATGTAAATAAGCCATAATTGACTTCCGTCCCACTTCCTCCACCAAAATTTGCATTGGCAGCTAATATTACAAATAGCACTATCGCCGCTATTAAACCGACCTTCTTCTTCATTATCAACTTCCTCTCTATAAGTTAAAACAAAAAAACGCAAAAAAACACCACGAGTCTATCCAACTCAAGGTGTCTCCTTTATTGTATTTAACTACAAAGCGAGAACCTTTTTGTTGATAGTCCTCCACAAGAATCGAATAATTGATTTTCATGACAGTCTTGAATATATTTTATTCAAAACCAGCAACTAATAGTTTGGCCCCACTAGTCACTTCGGCGATTTCCCCTTTTTGATTACCCTTTGCCTTTTTTGGGTAATCATACTCTTAAAAACCGCACCTCTATCTGTCTATTTAATTACGTTATTATCTACTTATCTTATTCTATACTATTTAACATGAAAATTCATCTATTATCTCAACTTTTTATTTTTCATTTGCCTCTTTTCAATTTTGTTATAACGTTTTTATAACTTGAGACACTTGTTTTATTTGCCTAACTTTTTATTCAAGAGTACACTAAGTTAAAAGAAACCGTTCTCTTTTTATGACAACTATAAATTAAGGAGGATCTAATATGACTATCTTAGTTACAGGAGCCACAGGTTTATTAGGAACAAAAGTTGTTGAGGCCTTGTTAAGAAAAGGTGTCCCTGCAGAAAGTATAGCAGTTGCCGTTCGTGATCCAAAAAAAGCTCAAGATTTTGCAGTAAAAGGCGTTGATGTTCGTCAAGCTGACTATGAAGATATCGAGTCTTTAGAACGTGCTTTTACTGGTGTAGACCGTTTACTCTTAATTTCCTCTCAAGGAGATAATAACACCCGTATCACACATCACAAAAATGCTGTGTTTTCAGCTAAAGCAGCTGGAGTCCATTTCATTGCTTATACAAGTTGTAGCAAGCCTCAAACCAGTCACTTACCTATCGCTGAGGTTCATCGTATCACAGAAAAAATGATCCATGAAACAGGCATCCCTTATTCTTTTTTACGTAATAATTGGTACATTGAGAATGAGATAGATACTTTGAAAGCAATACTAGACGGTGCTCCCTTAGTAACATCAGCAGGAGACGGGCAGGTAGGTTGGGTTCCTCGAATAGACTATGCTGAAGCTGCTGCAGCTGTTTTAAGCACAGAGGATCATAAAAACACTATTTATGAATTATCCGGAATCCCTTCCACTTATGAAGACATGGCAATAGCTTTATCCAGTCTTTTAGATAAGGAAGTTCCTCTTTTACAAGTAAATGACCAAGAATATCGACAATTTTTAATTGAACAAGGTTTCCCGGAAGGGTATCTTGATTTCTATGTTGAAGTTCAACAAGCCATCAGACAAGGCGATTTAACTATTGAAAGTTCTGATTTATCTTCATTGCTTAACCGACCAGCTATAACATTACAAGAATCTTTAACTGAAATCATCCATAAATTCCGTTCTTCAAAATAAGAGAGGGTTTTATTTGGATTAGTTGATTTAGTCTGCTATTCTCTTAATAATAGAATAGGGGAAACCTTTTTTCTCCATTTTTCCACTCACTGCTAACTGAAATGCTACACTTCCTATTTCTTTCAAATGAAAATCAACTGTTGTGAAAGATAAAACCCACTAATTGCAAGATTTTCTTGACCAATTAATAAAGGTTGTTTTAAATGATAATCTTTAACCTATTCTATAGATTCCGCTTGCCACATGATCTCCATTAGTTACGATAGCTTCAAATTCATGGTCCTCTTTAAAGAAATAACTAGCTGCTTTTTTCCCATCTTTCATTGTTGAACAATTGCGTACGATATTTCCTTCAATTGGACTTTCAAAAACTTGTTCATAACTTTCAATATTGATTTTCGAACTTGCACTGATTTCCTCACTACGGTTGATTGTTACTCCAACACATTTATAGTCAGCATCTTTCAGAAAATTAACTATTTCAGTGTAGGCCTTTTGACGAGCGACGTAAATACTTGGAATCGCATAATTTTGTGTGTCTTCACAACAAATAATTGGGCCATATTTAGTGTATTTTTCAATTTCCGCTAGCGAATTGCTTTTAGATGCCACTATTAAAGCATCTAGTCGCTTAGTTTTTACTTGCTCAAAATAACTTTTTTCTATTTCTGGTTCATAGTTAGTAGGTAACAGTGTTACTGCATATTCTATTTCAAATGCCGACTCAATGACTCCGCTAATCATTTTTTCAAAATAAGAATGATTAACATTAGGGATTACAACACCTCTATTTTTGATGCCCCTAGAAATAGGTCTTTTGCTTGGCTATTTGGTGTATCATCTAACTGCTTAATAACAGCTAACATCCGTTGTTTTTTTCTTCTGATACATGTGGCTGATTATTTAACACTCTTGATACGGTTGTTACTGAGCAGTTCGATAATCTTGCTACTTCTTTAATATTGGCCACACTTTTAGCTCCTTTTTTCGATAGTACTCATTTCAAGCAATTATAGCCTTCCCTTTCAAATAAATACAAAATATAAAAAAATATACTAAGGGTAGCAGTATAGAGACCACGACGATGGAATCTATGCTGCTACTCTTAGTATGTATTACCATTCAACATTAGTACTTATACAATAAACCTGACATTGTAAGTGTTCCTATCAACACAATTGTAGCTAAAATAACAAAATCACTACCTTCAACCTCTTCTTTTTCACTTGTTTCATCTGCCTTATCTGTCTCTGTTTCTAGAGAACCACCCAGCGAGGCCTTTGTTTCTGATACTTCAGATTCTATGATGACATTAGTTGAATCTTCTGTCGAACCTTGGGAAGAGGACTCTTCAGGTTGGATCGGCAAGACCGAAACAATTTTGTCTTTGTCTTCTTTTATAAAAGGTTTGGGTGTATTATTTTCAGAACTTACTTGATCGTGATTGTCTTCCTCTGTTTCACTATCTGGTTCAGGTTTTTGCTCTACTTTTTCTACTAATTCTTTCTTGGGATAAATATTTTTTTCAATAGACAGATAGACACCCTCGCTATCCGTTATCGTCAAAAAAAATACCTTCCCTATAGGAATATCGGATAGTGCTTGATCATCAAATGTAAAATTCCCTTCTTTATCCGAAACAACTTCAAACAATATCTGATTTAAGTAAGTCCCTTTTATTTTAGAATTTGGTATTGTTTTACCCAAATAACTCTTCATTTCTTGATAAACGTTTGGTAAGATTGTTGCCTTTCTTATTTCAGCTATTCTCATTTCCCATTCCTTAGTAGGCTTTAAAACCGTTCTTTCGAGCACAGTCATCATTCCGTTAGATACGAAAACAAATTGAAGGCTCTCACCTACTTGTCGTTCTGTTTGATTTTTATCAAATACCCAGTTAAATGCTCCAGTTATAGAATCTGAATAAATGGGCTTTGTCATCTGTCCTTCACTAACTAGATAAACTGCTGTATCTAAAGCTGTTTTACCGCTGACTTCCTTTGTATGCGTATAGATATCGGATAGCGTTGTTACTGTTTCAAATTCTTTTTCTTGCGGAGTATCTTCCGTAGAAAGTATGATTTCTGCACCAGGACTTTTCTCTAAAACTACTTTTTCAATCTGTTCTTTGAAGCTTTCTTTTCCATTTCCAGTAACATTAAAAATTAGTTTATCTCCAACTTTAATCGTGTATTGACTGAAATCTATAATAAAGTTTCCACTAGAAGCTACCGGAATGTCTACTGTTTTCTCTTCTTGACCTCTGATGCTTAGCGATAACGTTAATTTAGGAGCTAATTTACCGTTATAAATTAAGGTGTTTTCATGGATATCCGCAATATAAGCACTTTCATTTTGGACTAATTCATTTTTTTCGTTAACTTCATTTATCCTATTGCTTTCTTCTGCATAAACAACTGGAACTGGTCTAACAAACAGAATTGTACACACTATACTAACCAACCAGTAATATGTATTCATTTTTTTCATGCTCTTACCCTTTCTCTTTTACCAATAGAATAAAAAATTAGGAGATTTACTATTCTTGACTAGTTTTATTTTTAGTATCAAACTTACTTTATTAAAAAAGGTCATTACTTATGGCATTTACCAGTTTAACACAAAAAACTGTTCACTTTAACTACAATCCAAACAAAAAATAGGTGTAGTTAACGTAAACAGTTAAGCTTTAATTCTATTATCGGATACTTTTTTTCAATGATTCAAGATTATTTTTCATTACTTGAATATAATCCGTTCCAGCATCTTGTTCTTTTTGCGAGACACCTTCAATTGGATCTAAAATGGCTAATTCTATATTAGCTTCTGTTGCTAACGTTTCTGCTATTTTTGAAGAAGTATTATTTTCAAAATAAATGTAGCGAACATTATTTTTTTTCGCATATTCTGATATTTCAGCTAATTTTGCTGGACTCGGCTCTGTTTCAGATGACAGACCAGATATTGAAACTTGAGTTAAATTATACTGATTAGCCAAATAGGCAAAAGCAGCATGCTGTGTAACAAATGTTCTATTTTCAGCATTTTCAAAAGCTGTTTTAAATTCTTGATCCAAATTCATTAATTTCTGACTATACTCTGAAGCATTCTCTTTGTAAACAATAGCATTTTCTTCATCTGCTTTTGCCAATCCTAATTGGATATTTTCTACTTCAACTTGCGCTAAAACTGGATTCAACCATACATGAGGATCTATAACTTGTTCGAATTCTTCTTCAGCATGCTCATCATCCTCTTTAGTTTCTGTGCTATTTATAAATTCAATTCCTTTGCTTGCGTTTATGACGGTTACTTTATTTGTATCAATTGCTTCAAGTGTGCTAGGTACCCAAGTTTCCATCTCTTTACTGTTGTAAATAAAAACATCCGCATCTTGAATAGCAGCAACCACTTTTGCGCTCGGTTCAAAACCATGCGACTCTGTCCCCGCTGGAAGTAACATCGAAACTTCTGCATTATCTTGTACAATATTTTTTGTGAAATCATAGATTGGATAAAAAGTTGTCACAACTTTTAATTTTGTTTTTTCTTCATTATTATTTTTTTCTACTTCAGAATCTGTGTTTCCACAAGCACTTAATAATAGCAACAATGCTATTCCTAATGCCGGTATAACTAATCGTTTGTTTTTTTTCATCGTATTCTTCAACTCCTATTTTTTTATGTAAAGATCCTAATACTATCTCTTTTAAATCGTAACTGTTTCGTTTTAAAGGATACCTTATTTCCATATAAAACACAAGCCTTTTCATACTTATCAATCTAAAAAAACAAACACGTAAACTATCCGGCTTGTTTTCTTTATTCTTTATTTTAATCTCTCTAGTGCTAGCAAGTTCGTTTTCATTGCTATTGGCCCGCGATAGCCCGATATCTGGCCATTTTTATGGACTACCCGATGACAAGGAACGATAATTAATAACGGATTTTTCCCAACAGCCGTTCCTACAGCGCGAAAAGAGCTAGGGTATCCGATTTTCTCTGCCAATCCTCCATAAGTTATCGTCTCTCCGTAAGGTATTTCACTCAATCCTGACCAAACTTTTTTTTGGAAAACCGTCCCTTTTACATCTATTGCCATATCAAAACTTATTCTTTCTCCTTTAAAATATTCTTCTAACTGAGTAGCATAACTGACTACTTTACTCCAATTTTCTTCAAATATAACAGTAGATTTCATTTTTTTTATCCAATCTACTAATTCTTTTTCATCTTCTCCTAAAGATCCGACAAAACACAATCCTTTTTCTGTCACAGCAATATAAATAGGCCAATCTGGATTAGGTATTCTCCCATAGTAAATGAACTCATCTTCTTTATTCATTGTTTTCCTCCCTTTTATTTTATTGTCCTACCTTTTATCCCTTATTATTTACGCTTATTATATTATTCCTATTTGACGCACTTTCCAAATAACAACTACAGCTCTTAAATTGTTACCCTGGATAGAAAAAAAGTTGACAACAGACTTGAAATTATTTACACTCATCACAGAGGTGATTACATGACAACTAAAAAACAACTCCTTACTATTTTAGAACAGCAAAAAGGGCAAACCATTTCTGGTCAAGATTTAGCTGACTGTATAAACGTCTCACGTACTTCTATCTGGAAAGCCATCTCCACTCTACGAAAAGAAGGATATCTTATTGAAGCAACAACAAATAAAGGTTACCGTCTTTCTACAGAATCTGATTTATTATCCAGTGAGGCTATTCGTCCTTTATTGATAGCCAATTTAAGAAACCAGCCTTTTTACGTATTTAAAGCAATCGAATCAACCAATCAAGAAGCCAAAAAAATAGCTGCTGAACACCCAGCTGAACCAGCCATCATTCTTTCCGAAGAGCAAACAAAAGGCAAGGGTCGACTGGGTAGATTCTTTTACTCGCCACCCAAAACAGGAATTTATATGAGTTTGATTTTGAAACCCAATTTAACAACTACGGATGCAACATTAGTCACAACGGCTGCTGCAGTTGCTGTTTGTTTGGCCATTGAAAAAATAACGACAAAGAAACCAAAAATTAAATGGGTAAATGATATCTACTTAGACGACTATAAAATTTCCGGTATTTTAACTGAAGCTGTCACTAATTTTGAAAATGGAACAATCGATACCATCATCTTAGGAATTGGATTAAATTTCAGAACTCCTATTGTTGGTTTTCCAACAGAATTAAAACCTATTGCAGGGAGCTTATTGTCTGAAGAGCATACTGAAATAACACGTAATAATTTAATTGCAGAAATAATAAATCAATTTTATCAAATCTATCAAGATATTGGAAAAAGAGACTTTCTTAATGATTACAAAGAACGTTGCTTTGTCTTTGGTAAAACAATTAACTTTAAACAAGGGAAACAAGAATTTAACGCCATTCCAATTGATATCGATCAACAAGGTGGACTAGTTGTAAAAATGAAAGATGGCCAACTCCGTACTTTATCTTATGGTGAGATAGCCATCCAACGTCCATTCAATCAAAAAGGAGAATAACAACATGAAATTAAGCGCAAGAGACATCACTTATTGCAGTATTATGGCGGCACTAACCTTCCTAAGCGGATTTCTTATTATTCCACTTGGACCTATTCCGTTAACCCTACAAACATTATTTGTTTTATTAACTGGATTAATTTTATCAAAAAGAAATGCCTTACTATCCCAAGGAATCCATCTTCTTTTAGCTTTATTAATAGGGGGATTCCAAGCATTGCTTAGTCCCAGTTTTGGTTTTGTTTTTGGATTTACAGTTGGAGCCTACGTCATCGCATTTATTTTAGAAAAATATGGTTTTACTGCTAAAATTGCATCGTTAGCCGTGCTTATCGGTTCTATTGTTATCTATTCAGTCGGATTACCATATATGGCAATTATTTTAAACAGTTACCTAGGAGGGACTTTCTCTATCGTTCAGATTTTACAAATGGGATTATTTATCTTCATTCCAGGCGATCTTTTCAAGGCAATAACAGCCGTTGTTATTGGTCTACGCTTACAAGGAAAGGTAGCTCGTGCTCAATCACATATTAACTAAACCATCTATTTTTTATTTTTAATTATCAGATCTTTCAAATTAAATTATCCTGTTTAATCAATCATTACTCTAATAGTATTGAAAAATTAGACAGGATTTTTTAACTCTTCTCTAGTTTGTCTACTCTTTAGTCAAACTTTCCTGAAACAAGCTTTCCTTTAAACATAACTACTCTTTCTGGACAAATACGTGCAATTAAGTGCGCAGAACTCGCTGCTTTTGTAAATAAAAAGTCAGCTTGATCCCCTATTTTTGGCCATTGTTGCTGGCCTTTTTTATTTAAAGGAGTTCGCCCATTTGAAACTAAAGAATAAGCTTGCGCTAATGACCTTTCATCTTTCATCGAAAAGACTTCCGCAGCGCGGCTTGCTCTTTCAATTAAATCACCAGAACCAAATGGACTCCAATGGTCATTAATATTGTCATTCACTACTCGCACTTTTACACCGTTTTCTTGGAGTAATAAAATAGGTAAAACAGTTGTATCAATCGGGATTGTCGTATTAATCCCTATCTCAGCTTCGGCTAAACGTTTTGCAATCATTTGAATCGTTTGTTCATCTCCGTCAGCTAAAGCAAGCGCATGACTAATCTGAACTTTTCCTTCTAATTGATATTTTTTTGTGTAGTCAATGATTCGCTTAATTTCAAATAATCCTAATGTCCCTCGATCATGCAGATGATAATCAATTTCCCTATAATAATGACTGGCTAATGTAAAAGTCGTATGCAACGATTTCTCTATGTCTCCATCAATCGTTGCCGGGTCCAAGCCTCCTAATATAAATTTATCATCACTAGCTAAAGCGCTTCTTAATAAGCCTTGTTCTTCTGTTATTAACGTACCGTGTTGTGGAAAAACAACCATTTCATAATCTAAACGGTGTTTATTCTCTTCTAAAACCTTTTTTATACAAGCCATATTATCTAAGCCTATAACAGAATCCACATTTGTTTGAACTCTTAAAAAAGTAGCTCCTTTGTCGCAAATTAAATCAATCAACGCTTGTGCTTTTTTTGGTGTTTCAGGAAGAAAATCTTTTAAAAATCCTTTCTCTTCTTGAATCCGCTCCACTACTCCCGAAGCTGGTACAACAGCCTGCCATTCTCCGCCAAAATATCCTTTATCCAAATGAATATGGTTGTCTTGCAGAGAGGGTAAAGCTAAGTACCCTTTAGCATCAATTGTATCTCTATTATTCTCTTGCTTTTTTTGGGAAATCGTCTTAATTTCCCCATTTTCTACTTCTAAAGCAAACTCAGCTGTAGTGGTTATAAATTTTTTCGGACTAACTTCTTCATAGCCTGTCTCTAAATAAACATTCTTAATCCAAACCATATCTGTCGTCTCCTTTTTTATTTTCTGTTTTTTGAAATAAGTGGCTAGTTATCTTATTGGATCTTTATTTAAAGGCCTAAGGATTTTTTAATACACTATCACCATACACCACAAAAAGAAAACATGTCCATCTATTTGCATTTAAACTAAGAAGCTACTTTTTATTTGCTTATTTAATTGAAAAAAGAAAAAGATACTCACTTCTTCTTTTAGAAAAAGTGGGTATCTTCTAGTTCTCTTCTCTTTAAATAGATTTTGGTTTAAACCTCTTCAACCGCAAAGCATTTAATAAAACCGATACGAAACTAAACCTCATAGCTATTCTTGCACATAACGGATTCAATAACTGTCCTCCAAAGAGATAAAGAACATCCACTGCAACAGGTATGCCCACTATAGTGTAAACAAAGGCCCAAAACAAATTTTCTTTTATGTTTTTAATGATAGCTTTACTTAACTCAATGGCTGTTGGAACATCCATTAGTTTGCTTCTCATTAGAACAATATCTGCAGATTCGATAGCACAAACTGTTCCTGAACTGTTAGTAATTCCGATATCGACCCATCTGATGCATTCGTTCAATGGCTTTAATCCTACTTTCTTTAATGGTATTTGCTATCAAAACCCTGGCACTTTTTTAAAAGCTTTTTCTACAGTTTGCGAACAAGACGCTCAATACACCCCTTCAATCGCAATTGTTTTATTAACCCTCTTTTTTCCCTCCTTAAATTATCCTTTCTTTATTTACAGCAATCACATTGACCCTTGACGCAATTGCATGCTATTTCATTTACTGCTTGCTTCTTTTTCTCTTCTAAAACCTGTGTTAACAACTTTATATCTTCATGACTCAAGGTCGCCTCTGTTAATATGTTCGCTAGTGTTTTCCCTATTTTTTTATTGCAGATATGTGAGAACACATCCAGTGTCACTTTTTTAACGCTATCTTCTTCACTAACAGTAGGAGTGTAAATAAACTTATTACCATCTGCTTCTGTTGCTAACAAACCTTTTTCAACCAATCTTCCTATCAACGTTTTTATCGTTGTTGGCTTCCAGTTCATCTTATCTTTCAATACGTTTATAATTTCTTTACTTGCCGCAAACTTAGCTGTCCATACAACCCGCATCACTTCCCATTCAGCATCTGTTATCGTTGTTTTTAGTTTAGCTGTCATAGCTATCCCTCTTTCCATTCACATTCGTAACCATACTTCCAACTTACATTTGTAGTCTGTTTTTGTCAAGGAGTCCGCTGACTAATTTATAATAAAAGAGGACTGAGATGTTTGTCCCAATCCTCAATGTGTATTCAATTATCCAACTGCATTTTTTTGAAAATAGGATTCATTAAAACCAATAGTTTTTTTGGATAAATCTACCGTTGTATCTATGCCATACGGTAAGGCACAACGTGGATAAGCATGTCCAAAATTGATGTTGTATAACATAGGAAGTGTCTCATTCGATACAACTTTTTTGTAGCTGTCTTTATAAGATTCATAATACCTTTCATCTTGTGGTTTACCAATCAGCAAACCACTAACCACAGAAAATAAGCCCGTTTGTTTTAAAGCTCTCAACATTTGTTCTAATCGTTTCGTCGTTGGCTTTTCTTCACTTGTTTCAAGGAATAAGATTTTACCTCTCCATTGTTCTAAAGAAGGATACAACGAGTATTTCTGATTCATCTCAACTTCATCTTTGGATCCTTCACCAGATAGTAAATGGTACAAACTTTCTAAACAGCCTCCTAATAGTGGTCCTGAAAAAGAACCTGTTCCTTGTAAAACCTCGTAACCTCTTTTATCAAGATGCTGAATACGGTCAACCCCTATAGATTGTTTAGAAAAATCTGTTCGTTCTTCATACCAATGATGACTTGATTGAATCTCTTGTTGTTCACATCCTTCACAATAAGAATTCACCGTATTTTCAGTGTAAGGAAGCATTTCCACTCCTAGTTCGGCTAAATCATTGATGAAATTGGGCCCATAAAATGAAACCATACCTAATTGATAAAACATTAAGTGATTAATCGTTGTATCAGAAAAACCAGTAAATAATTTAGGAGTTTTTTGCACATTTTGGATAAATTCTTTATCATCAAGTAAATATGGCACTAACCGGTAAGTATCTTCTCCCCCTATAGCACAGAAGATCCCTTTGATCGTTGAATCCTGAAAGGCATCTTTCAAATCCTTTGCTCTTGCTTCAGGATGAGCCTTTAGGTAGTCTATTCCTTTAAGAGCATTAGGCATAAAGACAGGCTTGAGACCTAGTTTTTCTAATCGATTTTTCCCTATATCTATTTGATGAGAACAACATTCTTCCCCTAACATACCACTAGACAGGCTTAAAATAGCGACTTTATCTCCTTTTTTCAAAGCATCCGGTTTAATCATTAGTGCTGCCCCCCTTTTTTACTTATCTTGATTACCTTTAATGGCTACTCAACTCCTAATGCTAAGAATGATTTATCTCTATTATTTGATTTTTACACTTAAATTTATTTATCAACAATCGGAATCCAACCCATTCTACTTGCCACATACCCCCACATTGCATCAGGCAACATTAAATCTGTTCTATCTTGAGGCCCAATTTCTGTCCGAATAGACTCTTCTTTTCCTTCTTTAACTTTCTTAATCCAATCAGGTTCTACAAGCAGTTCACGCCCAATAGCAACAAGAGGTATCCCTAGATCCAAAGCGTTCACAGCATCGTCTGGTGTTTGAATTAAACCAACTCCTACAATAGGTACATCCTCTCCTATTTTTTCTTGAATAATTTGAATAATCGGTTTTTCAATATTTTTGTCTCGCATTGAAGTCTGCATGACGTTTCCAACTGAAACGTGAATATAGTCTAGTCCTTGATCTTTTAATTTTGTTAATAAATATAAAGTATCATCTAACGTAATTCCGGGTTCTTCCATTTCTTCAGGAGAAATTCGGTACCCTAGTATAAATGGTTTCTCTGCATATGTTTTGATAGCTTCTTTCACTGAGTCTACTACTGCGAGTGGAAAGTTCATCCGTTTTTCAAGGGTGCCTCCCCAATAGTCCTCTCTGCGATTTGAGTGCGGAGAAAAAAACTGTTGAATCAAGTACGTATTGGCTCCATGAAGTTCAACACCGTCAAAACCAGCTTGGATAGCTCTTCTCGTTGCTTCGCCAAATGCCTTTACTAGCTCGTGGACTTCTTCCTCCGATAAAGCTCTTGGTATCTCTGCAGAATCTCTAAGTGATGGTATTGCACTCGCACTAACCGGTTGCGCTCCTCTTAATGTGCTGCTTGTTCCCATTCGTCCAACATGGAAAATTTGCAAAATTGCTTTAGCTCCACTATTTTGTATCGTCTTTGCTAATTTTGAAAGACTTTCGATGTGATTATCAGATGCTGCGCTCAATGATCCTGCAAATTTCCCGTTCTCCATCACTTGTGCACAAGAAGTGATCACTGCTCCAAGACCGGCTGCTCTACGTTTATAATAGTCATGTTCATCTGTCGTCACCATGCCATTTTCAAAAGCTGAATTGGTGGTCATTGGTGCCATAATGACACGATTATCAATCGTTACACCAGATGGAAAGGTAAAGGGTTCAAATAAATTTTCGTACTTCGAGTTCATTAATAAACCTCCTAATTTTTTATAAGTAACTAGTTTAGTTCATAATACTTCAAAGAAACTAATTTTCAAAGGAAATCTAACTCTCTTCATTGAATTTTCGAAGAGAATTAGTTTATTTTTCTCGGTCGTTACTCTTTGCTATTTCAAAAAAATATGAACACGTTAACTAATTTAAAGGACCAGCTCATAAATAAATATGGAATTACCTCTACATAGATGAACTTCACAATACTTTCTGAAAATGTTAATAAATTAGATATATCATAAGAAATGATGAATCTATATTCAGAAGATCCCAACAATTTCGCAAAAATAAAATAAAGCGTAGCATTATTCGTTTACTTAAGCCAAATTATCTAAGAAATCATCATGGTTGAAATAACTCATTTAGGCTTTTATTTCTTTTAACCGCTGACTTTTTTTTATTATTTTGAAAACTGTATCTATAGTGAAAATAGCTAATGCTATCATCCCTGCAATTTGAATAGTTATGTTCAAATGACCTTGCGCTAAAATCGTATGGCCTTTTATAAATTCATAAACAGCTAAATACATCCCTGATCCAGGAAACAACGGGTAAAATCCTGGTAAAAAGAAAATAGTAACTGGAACTTTAAAGATACGAGAAAAAATGTGGGACTCTGTGGAAATGACTAACCCAGAAATATAAGTAGCAGGAACTGGTCCAAATGCTTTAAGAAAAATCAAGTAAACAAACCAACCTGAAGCACCAACAAAAGCTGCTGGTAAAATATATTTCTTAGGAGATTCCAAAATAATTGTTGCCGCGGCAACGGCGAAAAAAGCTCCTAAAATCTGACTAATCAAAATATTCCACCTCCGATAATAACTAAGCCAATAGCCACACCTAGAGCAATTGATAAGGCAACAACAAAAGCTTCTAAGGCTTTCGCGCCGCCAGATGTGTAATCACCTTGCAATGTATCTCTTATCGCATTTGTGATCGCTGTTCCTGGCACTAAAGGCATAATCGTACTTGTTATGACTAAATTCATGTTAAGTGTGGGAAAAAGAAACATCTGCATTAAACCTGCACCAATTGAAATAACAGCAGAGGATACAACATTACGAACAAACGAACCCACACCTAATCTTTTTTCTCCTTTTAAGACTAACGCCAACAATGCACCGTTGACTCCGGCAGCTACCATTTCCAAAGCTCCTCCACCTAATAACAAAGCAAATGAAGCAGCCAAAATAGAGATGGCAATATCTTTATGACTTTGTTTGTATTGTACTTTACTAATATTTTGCAAAGCAGCATAAGCTTCTGGAATAGCTATCTCACCTCTAGTTAGTTGACGCGAAATTGTATTTACTTCTGCAATGTTGCTCAAATTTGTAGCTATTGAGTTAATTCGTTTAACAATCGTAATAGGGTCATCAATACTGGGATCATCTAACGTAGCAACTAATCCCGTAGCTATGGATAGAGCTTCTGTCGTTTCGAAGTTAGAGGTCTGCAAGATATGGTTCATTGTATCTTCTACACGGTAGGTTTCAGCATTGCTTTCTAGCATAATTTTCCCTGCTAATATTGCAATATCCATTAAGGTTTTATAATCCATTTGCCGTTTTCCACCCTCTCTTAGCAATAATTTTTTTATATTTCACTCAATATTGTATTAAATTTCAGTTCAGTATAGCATACTGTTCTTTAGCCTTTAAAGCTTTCAATGGTTTTCTTAAGCATTTTTAACTTTACATACCAATCTATACCAAAAAAAAAAAGAGATGAACACATAAAATGCCCACCCCACTTTTTAAAATTCCTTTATAAACGACATTTAACACTTTGCTTTCTTTAGTCCAACCCAATTTCAGCTCTAACAATAGCAGCAATGCGTTCAACATAACTATCAACTTTTTCTTGTGTTGGTGCTTCTGCCATCACACGTAATAAAGGTTCTGTTCCACTTGCACGTACTAAAATACGTCCATCACCATTCATTTCTTTTTCTACTTCTTCAATCACAGCTTTTATTGCCGGAACTTCCATAGCACCGTATTTATCGCTAACTCGAATATTTACAAGTGTTTGTGGGTAAGTTATCACTTCTTCTGCTAGCTCTGAGAGTTTCTTACCTGTTTGTTTCATAACATTTAATAACTGAATCCCTGAGAGCATACCATCCCCGGTCGTATTGTAGTCTAAAAAGACCATATGTCCTGATTGTTCTCCACCAAAATTATATCCATTTTTTCGCATTTCTTCTACGACATAACGATCGCCTACTGGTGTTTCTATGGCGTTCATATTTGCAGCTTCAACCGCTTTATGAAAACCTAAGTTACTCATAACGGTTGATACAATTGTATCTTTTTTCAGACGACCTTTTTCTAACATATGTTTCCCACAAATGTACATGATTTTATCTCCGTCGATGATATTCCCCAATTCATCCACAGCAATAACGCGATCGGCGTCCCCATCAAAAGCTAATCCAGCGTCTGCTCCTTTTTCGACAACAAATTTAGCAAGATCTTCTGGATGTGTTGATCCAACACCCTCATTAATATTGAGCCCATTAGGAGAAGCACCAATAACATCAAATTCTGTTTCTAAATCTGCAAATAGACGATTAATTAAAGGACTAGCTGATCCATTTGCACCATCTAGACAGACTTGCAATCCACTTAAATCATTTGGGATTGTTTGTTGTAAGAATTGAGTGTATTTTAATGAACCTTCTGGATAATCATCAACCGTTCCCAATCCTTCTGCGCTTGGACGAGGTAATGTATCTTCAGCTTGGTCTAATAGCCTTTCGATTTCAAGTTCAGTTGAATCGGATAATTTAAATCCATCTGACCCAAAAAATTTAATACCGTTATCCGGTGCTGGATTATGCGATGCTGAAATCATTACTCCTGCAGCGGCTCCTTGTACACGTGTCAAATAAGCAACGCCCGGTGTTGAAATAACACCTAGTTTCATTACTTCAATACCAACAGATAACAATCCAGCAATTAAAGCGGATTCTAACATTTCTCCTGAAATACGAGTATCTCTTCCAACTAAAACACGCGGATGATTTGTTCCTTCTGTTTGCTGGCATAAAATATATCCGCCAAATCTTCCTAATTTAAAAGCTAATTCTGGTGTTAATTCTGAATTCGCAATTCCTCTAACTCCATCTGTTCCAAAATATTTTCCCATTTCATAATACCCCTTTTCAAAGTTAAGAACTTTCGTAAATGTTAAAAAACCTTTTATTAGTTACTTGAATCTAGCCTCGACTGATCATTTGATGATTCTTTATTGTCATTTAATTTACTTGAGTCAATCTTTTCTCCAGAAATTACGCTACTCTCTTTTACAACTCCATTTGTACTGTTAGAAGACTTTACAGTAGAACTAGTTGTTGACTCGGTATTTTCTGTCGTTGTATCATTCGTATTAGATTCTTTAAGTGATTCAGTTGGCTTTGTGTCATCTTGTCTTTGGTTCTCTTTTTTGTTCACTGTAATTCTAATTGTAATGTTTTCAGGAGTAATACTAGACAAGCCTTCTACTAGAGGTAACCTAACTTCTTTAGTTGTTGTTTCAGTAATTCCAGTAACATCTATTTCTAGTGGGAAACTACTTAAATTCTCTACTATTTCTGGCGTTCCAGTTACCGCAATGGCTGTGTTTTTCTCATCTTCAATTCCTAATTCATAATCATAGTCTGTTTCAGAAGTACCTGTTTTAATCAATTTTAATGGCACTGATTTGCTAGTTATATTTACTTTCATGCTAACAGTTACTTCTCTTGGATTAATAATCACATCTAATTGATTTCCATTTGCATCGCGGACATTGACAGGTATAGTTCTTTTGAAATCTGTTTTAATATCTTCAGATGAAGGTACAATCGCTTGTACTGAATTTATTTTTTCAATCGTGGATGCCGCACCCGAAACCTCAACGGTGTCATAGTTTAAAGTTGGCTCTTCAGCTACGTAACCTTTTGCCAGGCTTTTTTCATCAAAAACAACCTCGACTTTAAATGTTTCTACTCGTTTTTCTTTAATCTCAATAGTTATTTCTGATGGAGTAATTGTATAGTCTATGTCAGAGGATAGGCCTTCTGCTACTAAATTAATCGTATGTGTCCCAACACCGAGCTCATCTAAATTTTTAGCAGTTATATCGAACGCTTTATTTGTTGTCGTTTGAGATACAATATTTGTTGGTCCTGAAATTTCGATTGAGGCTGTTTCTGGAAAACCTGAGACAAAATATTTATCTTGATCGACATCGACTACAATAGGTAAATTTGTAATAATCTTACTTGATGATGTACTAACGCCATTTAATGGATTCGTTGTTAGCACTTTACTATTATTTTCATAATTCACATAAGTAAATAATAAGATGGCAAAGGAAAATGCAATCAACTTAGCGAACCAAGGAGAATTATAAAGTTTTTCCATCTTTACACCCCTTTCTTGAAGTTATCAAAAAACTCTTGGAACGAGCTTTTTTTGATCTCTTCTTCTGGGAGAATCAATTTTTTACTTAAAAACTTAATGAAATCATCTTTGGATAACTCTCTTAGTAAGTCCCCTCGATGAGAGATACTAACATCTCCCGTTTCCTCAGAAACAATAATCGTGATGGCATCTGTAACTTCACTCAAACCAATAGCTGCACGATGCCGAGTACCTAACTCTTTAGGAATTAACGAACTCTCAGATAGCGGTAAATAACCTGCTGCTGCTGCTATTTTATAATCTTTTATCATCACTGCCCCGTCATGCAAAGGAGTATTAGGGATAAAAATATTAATCAATAGCTCACCTGAAATATCTGCATCCAAAGGTATTCCTGTAGCAATGTACTCATCTAATTCTGTTTCCATTTGTATCGAAATCAATGCCCCAATTCTTCTTTTAGCCATGTATTGAACGGCTTGATCCAATTGCTGGATCATTTTCTTAGCTGGATTGGTTTTTCTATTTGTATTTTTAAAAAATGTCCCACGTCCAAGATGTTCCAGTCCCCGACGTAATTCAGGCTGAAATATAATAATGAAAGCTAGTACACTCCATTGTATAACTAAATCAACAATCCAATCTACTGTTTGTAATTGTAAAAAAAAGCTTCCGATTTTGATCAACATAATAACCGCAATACCTTTTAATAACTGAATAGCTTTTGTACCTTTTAAAATTTTTATTAACTGATAAATAAAAAAGGTCACTACTAAAATATCAACTGCATTAATAAATGTTCGCCATGTAAATAATTGTGGCCAATCCATGGACATAAGTACACCTCCAATAACGTTTAAAAATTATCACTCTTTTCATATTATACCATACTCCATACAAATATAAGGCGCTAGTTTCTCTAACATAAAGAGTTTTTTAATACTGCTGTTTTAACACTCTCTATACTATCAACTTTAGTACGCTAGTTTAATTTCATTTAATTCACTCTATTTTAATTTTAAAAACCAGGCTAAACATTTTTTTAAGAATGTTTAGCCTGGTTTTATTATTTACTTATTCATTTTTCAATCAAAATATTTTGACTTGCCATCATTCAACCATGAATAATTTAATCCCAATAATAATCCTCCGCCTACAAAGTTACCCAACATTGCAAATGTGAGGTTTTTAAGAACTGCTATTGCTGTCATACCTGGTACATGACCCCCAGTAGAGAAGTAAGCCAGTGAGAAGGAAGAAAAGTTTGCAATAACGTGTTCAAAGCCTAAAAATGCAAATATAAAAATAATAAAAACAATTGCTAATATACGAGCGGTGTCTTCTCTTAAGTTAATTGTGACAAAAACTGCTATATTTACAATCAAATTAGCAAATATTCCCTCAAAGAAAACTTGCGATGGACCCTTTTGCAGTTTATCTGCAATGGCCGTCACTAGAAAACTATCTTGTGTTACATGTAAAAAAGCACCAGTATGAGAAATCAACCAACTTGCTAATATTCCCCCAACTAAATTAAAAAAGATACAAGCCATTAAGATAGTGGCAGCTTTTTTAAGTGGCAATATTTTACGATGAACAGCAGTAGTCATATACATCATGTTAGATGTACCTAATTCAGCATTCAAGTAGATAATCATAACCAATGACCAGGTAAACATCAAAGCATAAGCTATCTTTCCACCACCTGGAACTATTGTATTGACTGCTTCTCCCAGATACACGGCAGCTGCAGTCCCAATTGTTAAAAACAAACCAGCGAGCATTGATCGCATAAAGTAGCGTGTTTTACTCTTATTAAATAAATCTTCTTTCTTAAGAATACTTGCTTGTAAGGTCCTCATCAAAGAGCTAGTTTCAAATTCTTCAACTTCCAATTCTATTCATCTCCAATATTTTTTCTTTTCATTCCCTATCTTCTTGTTATATATTACACTATCTTTTTTGAGTAAACCACTCATTTTTGAATGTAAACGATTCCTAGTTAAATATTATTTGTATTCTGGTTTTTGCAAATAAAAAAGCTATCCACGAAACTCGTAGATAGTCGTTATGAGTCATGCAGGATTCGAACCTGCGACCCTCTGATTAAAAGTCAGATGCTCTACCAACTGAGCTAATGACTCAAATAAAATAAGTTACTATGCGTGGCAACGTCCTACTCTCACAAAGGGAAACCCTTCACTACCATCGGCGCTAAGAAGCTTAACTGCTGTGTTCGGCATGGGAACAGGTGTGACCTTCTTGCCATCATCACCACACATAGTTTTAACTTGTTAAATTTGTTTCTTTTTATATTACTTGGTATAATTATTTCAATAGAACAAAAATCCCAAAACATCTTTTTAAATCTTACCGCATCTAACAAAATAATTCAAGCTTATTTTTTAATAAATTTATTTAAATGTGGTCTATTCCTCATTGAATATGCATGATTTGTTGTGAAATAACTTTTTGTTTTTTTTATAATTGGTTTGTAAGCACTTTCTGTTTCAAGTTCTATTTTTTTGTTCTATTAATCTACATTTGATTCGTCAAATGTTATTAAAAAGGGAGGCTAATTGTATCGATAAAGAAACATAACCTATGCAAAAACCAATTTAATTATTATAGAGGAGGAAAATATCTTGGAAAACAACAAACAAACTAAAAAGAAATTCTCAATGCCATCATCATTTACAGTTTTATTTCTTATTATTGTCTTTATAGCCGTTTTAACTTGGATTATCCCCGCTGGAGCATACGATATGGACGATGCTGGTAGTATTTTATCAGGAACCTATCATACAGTGGATTCTCAACCACAGGGAATTTGGGATATTTTCATTTCTCCTATAAAGGGTATGCTAGGTACAGAAACTACACCTGGCGCTATTGAAATTTCTTTATTTATTTTAATTCTTGGAGGATTTTTAGGAGTCGTTACAAAAACGGGCGCTCTTGATGCAGGAATCGCATCTATCGTAAAAAATTACAAAGGAAAAGAAAAAAAATTAATTCCTATATTGATGCTGCTTTTCGCTATCGGAGGTACTACTTACGGAATGGCTGAAGAAACAATGGCGTTTTATCCTTTGATTATTCCGGTTATGATTGGTGTTGGCTTTGATACTGTGGTTGCAGTTGCCATCGTTTTAGTCGGATCACAAATAGGAGTTCTCGCCTCAACAGTGAACCCTTTCGCTACTGGAGTTGCTTCGCAGGCTCTATCTATTAGTCCTGGTGAAGGAATTATCTGGCGATTAATTTTCTTCGTCGTAATGTATGCAGTTGCAACATTATACGTTTATCGTTACGCTATGAAAGTTGAAAGCGATCCAACTACTTCTTTAGTTGCTGATCAGCGAGAAGAAAATATTGCTTATTTTAAAATACCTGAAGATCAAGAAGAAATGGACAAACGACAACGCAATGTAATGATTTTATTTGCACTTTCCTTCCTTATTATGATTGTTTCGTTGGTCCCTTGGACTGCGTTAAGTGAAAATTGGACTTTCTTTGAAAGCCTTAACTCTTTCTTACTTGGTATACCATTTATTGGCACTCTTCTTGGTGAAAGAATGATTCCTTTAGGTGATTGGTATTTCCAAGAAATTACAATGCTCTTCTTCCTAATGGCAGTTGTCATTGGATTATTTTATAGAATGCCTGAAGGCGATATTGTTGACTCCTTTATAGATGGAGCAAAAGATTTGTTAAGTGTAGCATTAGTAGTTGCTATCGCTCGTGGTATACAAGTTGTTATGAACGATGGCATGATTACTGCGACAATTTTAAGTTGGGGCGAAAAAGGCTTAAGCGGTTTGTCTCCAGTTATTTTTACTATTTTAACGTATATTTTCTATATTCCAATGTCTTTCCTAATCCCATCTACTTCTGGATTAGCAGCTGCGACTATGGGTATTATGGGTCCGTTAGGGACTTTTTCAGACGTGCCTCAACATTTGGTCATCACAGCTTATCAGGCCGCTAGTGGCTTCATCAATTTGATCACTCCTACTTCTGGAGTTGTTATGGGCGCATTAGCTATTGCTAGACTTGATGTTACTGTTTGGTGGAAATTCATGTTTAAACTAATGGTTATTATCTTCGTACTTTCTTGTGTCATCCTTGGTGTAGCCGCTGCAGTCAGTTAAAGAATACATCTATTTTTATTTGTTGCTAAACTTTAAAAAATGAAAGGAGCATTTCATGAAAACATTTATTCAAGAGCAGCATAAAACTGCTTGTATTGAAACTATTAAAACGTTAATTTCTTATCCTTCTTATTTAAGAGAAGACGATAAAGGCGATACTCCTTTTGGCGACGATATTCAAGCCGTTTTAGAAAAGACTCTTACGATTTGCGAAGAGCTAGGAATGAAGTCTTATTTAGATCCAGAAGGCTATTATGGGTATGCAGATTATGGTGAAGGAGAAGAGTCTTTAGCTATTCTGTGTCACTTGGATGTGGTCCCTCCTGGTAATTTAGACTTATGGGAAAGCAATCCATTCAAAGCTACTGAAAGGAATGACGCTATCTACGGAAGAGGTTCTCAAGATGACAAAGGGCCTGCAATGGCCGCTCTTTACGCCTTTAAAGCCGTAGTTGATTCTGGTGTAACATTTAAAAAGCGCATTCGTTTCATTTTTGGTACCGATGAAGAAACTTTATGGAGATGTTTAGATCGATACAATGAATTAGAAAAACCTTCCACGATGGGATTCGCACCTGATGCTGAATTCCCATTAACCTATGCAGAAAAAGGGTTATTACAAATAAAACTGCATGGACCAGGAGATTCAGATTTAAGAATAAATTGTGGGAAATCTTTAAATATTGTTCCCGACGAAGCTGGCTATCAAGGTTACCTTAACGATAAATTAGAAAATGAATTAAAATCATTAGGTTTTGATTATCAACTATCAAACGAAAAAATTATCGTCAAAGGAAAAGCTGTTCACTCTAAAGATGCACCTGAAGGAATAAATGCTATTACTCGATTAGTAACAGCTCTCTTTCCACATACTGAAAATAAAACAATGGCCTTTATTACCGAAAAATTAAATAATGATCCAACTGGACAAACTATTTTTGGGAAGGTACAAGATGATATTTCCGGGCCTCTTACTGTTAATTTAGCTACTTTAGTCATTAATGAAACAGAGTCCACAATTGGCTTAGATTTGAGAATTCCTGTAACAGGCAATAAAGAAGACCTGGTTGGTCAGTTAATAACGAGTGCAGAAGAGTATCAGCTCACTTATGAAGAATACGATTACCTTGCTTCATTGTATGTTTCAAAAGATAGTTTGCTAGTGACAACTTTATTAGATGTATACCGTGAAAAAACCGGAGATAAGAGTGATCCGTTAACTTCTGGTGGAGCTACTTTCGCGCGAACAATGAAAAATTGTGTAGCTTTTGGAGCTGTATTCCCAGATTCTGAAGTTACTTTCCATATGCCTAATGAAAAAATGACTATACGTGATATATATAACGCCATGGACATTTATGCAGAATCTATCTATCGACTAGCTTGTAAATAAAGGTTGTAAAATAAAGGGCATCAGTGAGTTAAAAACTTCACTGACGTCCTTTTTCTTATCTATAAAAATATAAATAGAAAATAAGTGGGTCCTCCACTAATATGGTAGTCGCCGAAAACACACCATCAGAAGGAACTCACTTATCTACTTTAAATAATAGGCTAAAAATACTATATCAGGCTGATTAATACCCGTTTACGATCCAGGATCAAAAATACCATTGAAGACTACTATTTTTCATCAATATCATTTGATAGAGCAGCCAAATAAAAAAGAAACGGATTGTTTCGGTGTCAGACACAGCGAAACGATCCGTTAGTAGATAGATAAACCAATATGTTATCTATTTATGTATAATACTGCTTAATAAAGCAACTGGGCTAGCTGGATTCGAACCAACGCATAAGGGAGTCAAAGTCCCTTGCCTTACCGCTTGGCTATAGCCCAATTATGGTGGAGGGGGGCAGATTCGAACTGCCGAACCCGAAGGAGCGGATTTACAGTCCGCCGCGTTTAGCCACTTCGCTACCCCTCCTGATAAAAAACTTACTCATTGCTATTTAAAAAGAATTTGATGCCGGCTAAAGGAGTTGAACCCTCGACCCTCTGATTACGATTCAGATGCTCTACCAACTGAGCTAAGCCGGCACATCATTATAGTATAATCTCTTTAAAAACATGACCCGTACGGGATTCGAACCCGTGATACCGCCGTGAAAGGGCGGTGTCTTAACCACTTGACCAACGGGCCTAAAGTTATTTAATCTTTAAACACAAGATTTATTATATAAACAATTCCAGTAAATGTAAAGAGTAAAACTGAATTTATTGAATAATTTAATCCTATTTTCATTTTACATATGTTTTATTCAGTTTTTTCTTCATGTCCTATCAACTTTCATTAAAAAAAGCAATTAGCAAGTACTGATTTGATATCAACTCAAACTGGTACCTACTAATTTTCTTATCTCTTCAACATTAATCTACTAAAACTCTACTCCTGACAATACTAACTATTTTACCATTAGCAGTGCTGGTTATTTTTTACTTGCTTTATTTCGCTTGTATACTACTGTAAATTTCTGGTTTTCTTTCAAACAGTGTTTTTGCGTAAGGACATAACGGAATAATTTTTTTATTTTCTATACGCATCTCTTTAACCACGCGATTAACTAATTCCTCTGCTATTCCCTGTCCTCTTAAAGATGGATCAACAAATGTATGATCTAAAATAACTTTGTCATCTCCGGAAGGAACATAAGTTACTTCAGCAATCATTTTCCCGTTTTCATCATTTTTATAAAATCGGTTCTCAGTTTTTTCAAAATTCATTTCTGCACATCCATCCCTCTTTATAAATTAAACATAGTTTACAACTTTTATTAAAAAAATCAAGAAATAGCAAAACCAATTTTACCAAATTGCTTGCCTTTTTCTAAACGGTCGAAAGCTTTTTTAAAATCCTCTATCTTAAAAATTTTATCAACTACTGGTCTAATATTGTGTTTTCCTATAAAATCAAGCATCGCTTGGTATTCTTCTGAACTACCCATCGTCGTTCCTTTTAGTGTATACTGTCCGTAAAAAAACTCTCTCAAATTAAATTCAATTTTATCGCCAGTTGATGACCCAATCAAAACCATTGTTCCACCTTTTCGTAATTGATTTAATGACTGATGAAATGTAGCCGCTCCAACGGTTTCAATGACTACATCTACTTTTTCTTCTTTTAAGAGTTCATTCCAATCGCCTTCACTTTGAATACCTTTATTTGCTCCCAATTTTTTTGCTTGCTCCAATTTATCTTTTGAACGAGAAGTTACATAAACCGATGCACCTATTGCTTTGGCAAACTGCAATAAATAAGTAGCTACTCCTCCTCCAATTCCTGGAATTAAAATAGTATCATCCTTAGTCACGTTTCCTTTAGTAAATAGGGCCCGATAAGCAGTTAATGCCGATAGAGATAAAACACTTGCTTCTTCCATGGATAAATATTCTGGTTTCATAACTATATTCTCTATTGGAAGAATAATTTCTTCAGCAAATGTACCTGATACAGGATTACCTAATATTTCCAAATTTTCTGGTGCTGCATCAGAAACCTTTATCCAATTCAATCCCGGATTGATAATTACTTTATCCCCTACTTTGAAATTTTTATTTTCTGTTAGTATTTCACTGATTTCTCCTACTCCATCAGACCCGATAATTAAGGGTTCTGCATTTTCATCATGTTGAGCAATGGTAAATAAATCCCGATGATTCAATCCAGCAAAATGAAGCTTTATTCGAACCTCTTCTTTTTTTAATTCTTGATTTTTTGTTTCTTCATAATGTAATCCATCCATACCTTTTTTATATTTGTGTACCAATGCTTTCAAGTTATCACTCCTATTTATAAATTACACTAAGTATACAGCTTACTATAAAAAGTTACAAAAAAAGGATGCTGGATGATAGTGTTAATCTATTGTTGGAAAAAATAATTAGACCTCGTTAACGTTTTTCACTCTGATTAAGTAATGTCCACCGCACTTCATTTGCTTCATCTGATAAAAAGGCGAAATAAAATTCTTTCACCTTTTTATCAGATCCATTTGAAAAGCTTTATTTCCCACGTAAACCTTTTAATACAATGCTTAATTGTTTTTTTATTTTGTGTCAGTGCTGGAAGATTACCCGCTGCGCTTTGAGATTGTTGGCCATATGCTCGATTAACTCGTTTATCTAGCTTTTCTATCGTTGTTTGATACGACTGATCTTTCACTCTATTTAATATCTCAGCTTCTAATCCCAAATCCATACGACTATGAGAAGTTAATTCTAGATGATCATCTACCAAATAAGTAAACTGTCCGTTTAGTTTATTTTTATAATACGTTCTATTTAAGACGCTATCTCACATCGTTGTAGAAAGTAGCTTCTCATCATTTTTCCGTTGAATGTCCCACGTTTCTTTTCTAGCTGGATGGTTGTTTCAGAGAACCATCTAAGTTCTCAATAAAGTTTTCTACCAAGGCAATGCCAATTTGATTCATCGATTCTTGAACGTTGGAAACGAGATTGTGGAAGGTTAATTCTTTCCTCTGTGTTAAATCTAAATTTTTTACCATTGTTTCACTGATTTTCCCAACTATTTGCTGTATAATATCCATTAAGGAACAACTCCTGTTCTATGTTTTTAGTGGTAAAAACAGTTTACACAGGAGTTGTTTCTTTTTTTCGTTTCCAATAATTACTTTACACTAACATGCTGGATGATAGTCGGATAAAAAATTTATACACAAAAAAAATTAGACAAAGAAGGTTGAGAAACTAAAGACACTGTTTCTCAACCTTCTTTTAATTAAGCCACTTGCCGGATTCGAACCGGCGACCTCTTCCTTACCATGGAAGCGCTCTACCGACTGAGCTAAAGCGGCGAAAATTATAAATAAACAAAAAAATACTCCGCAAGCAGGATTCGAACCTGCGACATCATGATTAACAGTCATGCGCTCTACCAGCTGAGCTATTGCGGAATGATGAAGATGCGCGGCAGCGTCCTACTCTCACAAAGGGAAACCCTTCACT